>Ga0315268_10000801_pt1 | contig 36674 bp, 28 predicted proteins | sample C1_top_MG_FD_204535 | JGI IMG/M metagenome (GOLD analysis project Ga0315268, IMG submission 204535) | Sediment microbial communities from Yellowstone Lake, YNP, Wyoming, USA - C1_top | ecosystem: Environmental > Aquatic > Freshwater > Lake > Sediment | place: USA: Wyoming | collected 2017-08-01
ACGACTTGCTGAACGTGCCCATGATCAAGTCCACCTGGTCTGTCACGCCAAAGTGATCTGCCGTGCCGCGCCCGTGGTCGCCCAACACGCCTAGAGAATGCGCATCGTCCACCATCAGCCGTGCGTCATATTTCTTACATAGCTTGACGATGTCGGGCAGCGGCGCAATGTCACCGCCCATTGAGAATATGCCGTCCACCACCACGAGCTTGCCTGCGCTAGCGGGGCACGATCGCAGCACTTTATCCAGTGAAGCCATATCGTTGTGGATATAGCGCTTCATCTGGCCCAACGCCAATCGGCAGCCGTCCACGATGCTGGCGTGATCTTCCTTGTCAATAATGACCACATCGCCCTTGTCCACCAACGCACTGATCGTGCCTAAGTTGGTCTGCATGCCGGTCGAAAACACGAGCGCAGCTTCCTTGCCGACGAACTTGGCGAGTCGCCGCTCCGCTTCAACGTGCAATTCGAGGGTGCCGTTGAGGAAGCGGCTGCCGGTGCAGCTTGTGCCATACTTTCTGGTCGCATCAACGGCTGCCTGGCGCACGCGGATATCCGTCGTCAATCCCAGGTAATTATTGGAGCCGATCATAATGACCTTGCGCCCGCCGATGACGACTTCAGTGCCCTCGCTGTTGTCGTCGAGCACAGTAAAGTACGGATAATATCCGGCTGCAATTGCTTCCCGGGCAATGGTGAAATTGTGACACTTTTCAAACAAGTCCATCGCGCCCCCTTTGGATGAAGAGTTGAACGCAGCCATTGTAGCCGGGCTTGGGGGATTGGTCAAGTTGCGGGATGCGTGCTGCTCGATACGTGCGCGCCATCTCTGGCGCGCACACGTATCCACATGCAGCACGCAATAACGGGGATCGCTCAGTGCTCACCCGAGTCTTCGGTAGACTTGGGCTCCGGCGAGCTTGTACTATCGTTCGAGCCGCCGTGATCGTCGGTGGAGTGGGGCTCCGGCGTGCTCATATCGCCATGATCCTCAGTGGCTTTGATTTCCGGCGTGTCCTTGCCACCGTGGTCTTCAGTAGACTCAGGCTCCGGCGTGCCCTCGCTGCCGTGATCGTCTGTAGGCCCGGGTTCTGGCGTGGCATCATTGCGCTCGCGCTCGCGCGCTATCGTCGGCTCCGGCGTCACGACTTGAAGTGGCTGGGTAGGACGCAATGTCGAAGTGGGGTGCGGCATCGGCGTCGCCGTAGGTTGAGGCGTGACCGGCATATCTTGGTGCTCAAAGTCTATCTTGAGCGCCAGCAAAGTACCATCGGCAAATGTCCGCACGTGGACCTCGGCCTGCGCGCCCAGTTGAGCTGCGCCGACGATCTGCGTTTGCGCCGTCACCAACACGCGCTGCCCGCCGATCCTCCACAACGGAGCAGTCATCGCCTCCACAACGCCGACAAACTCGACGCTTTCGACTTCGATCCGGTCCGCGAGAATCTGGCCATCAGACTGTGTGCGTCCAGCGACCTCGACCAGCTCCCCTACCCGCGGCGTGCCGTGAACGGCGGTATCGGCCAAGACCTGCACCGTGAATCCGCCGACGACCCATACGTCGCCATTCATCGCCTCGACCGGCGCAGCAAACTGGACGGTCGTCGCGCGCTTTGAGGCTTGCACGGCTTTTAATTCTTCCACGCGCCGCTGGGTGTAGGACTCTTCCAGGTTCACGCGCAGAGTCGGATCACGCGCCAGCGAAAGCTGAAGGTTTTCAACCGAACGCTTGACGCCGTAGAGCGGATCGCCGGGCAAGCTCGCCGCCGACGCGCCGAACACTCCACTGCCCACGACTGCCACCAAAACAAGCACCGTCACGAACGATACCAGCGGACGGATGAGCCACCGAGCGGGCGAGACCCGAGGCGATATAGGGCGCATCGCTGCGGCCCGGGCCAGAAACGCAGCCCGCGCCTGTTGCTCGACAGCCGGAGAAGGGCCTTCGTTAGCGGCCGCGCGCAAACGAACGGCGACCCGCAGCGGCTCGCCCAGTTGCGCCGCATAGGCCGGGTAACGGGCAAGCAATTGCTCCACTGTCGCTCCGGCTTCCATTGCCGCCAAACATTCGATGAGAATGGCTAAGTGTTCGTCTTCGTTCATTACGCGTCTCGTTTCATCTGTCGCGCCAATGCAGCGACTGCCCGCGCTTGTAGCTGCTTGACTGCGCCTTCGGACTTGCCCATCATCCTCGCCACCTGCTGGATGGGCATATCCTGGCCAAACCGCAAAGCGATCACGTGTTGTTGTTCTTCTGTCAGTGTCAAGAGTGCCTGTCGCAACTCTTCACGTTCCAGCGCGGCTACCGTCAGTGACGTGGGGGTGCTGTGATGATCGGGCAGCGCGTCGTCCAGCTCGACCATCGGTGCGCGGTAGGCCTGACGAAAGTGATCGTTGACCACGCGCGCAGCCACACCGAATAGCCAGCCGGCCAACGTTGTCGTCGGGCCGGTCCCCGCGTGCAGCCCCTCCAAAAGTCGAGTCAGCACCTCGCTGGCAATGTCTTCGGCTGTCTCCCGGCTGCCTGTGCGATACAGCGCGTACCGAAAGATCGGCCCGTAGTATTCATCGTGAATCTGGCCGAGCGCTTCTGAGTCAAAGTGCCGCGCTCCGGCCAAAAGTTCGTGCTCGCTACTCACAAAGCGGTCTCCCAGAGTTGTGGAGAGTGCAATCTAGGATGATTGTACCACAGCTTCAAGGAGACCCACAGTTGTTGATGGCAGCGCTGCAATATTGGCCTGGACTGGCCTCTCTCCCTTTTGGGGAGAGAGGCCCTCAAGCACATCAGTCATCTTTTCCACCACCAGAGCCGCCGCTGCCCTTGTCGCTTCCCTGCTTGCCGTCCTGGCCACTCTTGTCATTGGAGTGATCGTTTGCCGCTTCGGAAGTGTGCTGCGGATCTGGAGAGCTCATCTCCGGGCTACTGCTCGGCTCGGATGTAGAAGCTTGGACGCGAGCTGGCTCAGGTGTTTGGCGAGGCTCCGGTGTCTGATCACTTTCAGATGCCCGCTGCACTTTAGGTGTCTGCTGCGCTTCAGGAGTCTCTGCTTCTGGCGTCTGCTGCATCTCGGAAGTCCCAGATGATTCTGGAGCTTCGCTAGCTTCTGGCGTCTCACTAGCTTCTAGCGCCTCGCTAGCTTCTAGCGCCTCGCCAGCTTCTGGCGTCTCGCTTGCCTCCGGGCTCGGCGACGGCAATGGACTGACCAAGGTGTCAGCCGACGCTGAAGCCAATTCGGCCCCGTGCTTGATGTTATCAAGCCATGGACCGGGCAGACTGCCCGACGCAGCTACAGCCGTCCCCACTGTGACTCCGGCAATCATCACCAGAGCCGTCACACCTGTAAATACCCACCTTAAAACAGCTTGTTTGACCATTTTTGTTTGTCTCCTTTCCTCGATTGGCTAACTTTCACCTATCAAGTCGTGCCCAAGGCCCAAAAGTAACGGGTGAACAAAAAAGCCCGCACCTTAGGGGTGCGGGCGATGTGGTCAAATATCGCTGCCAGTCTGTCATTCTGAGGTGCGCTCGCCTGCCCCCTGCATGGTTCGGGGGTTGCGCCGAAGAATCTCGTTCCTACAAGGCCGAGACCCTTCGCCCAAAAAGCGCGCTTAGAGCCTGCCCTGAACAAAGTGGAGGGGTGACAAACCCATGGCGAATCTACACTGGGATGTTCTAGTTTCGCGCGATGACGGGCATAAAGTACTGCGAGCTGGGTACCAGCGTGGTATCTACGATGCGCTCCTGCCGCGTCGGGCTTATCACCGACGTGGCAGTGACTATGGTCGTGTTAACTGTGCCCGTTATGGCATCCATCGGGACGCTCACCGTCACTTGCGCATGGTTTTTCCCCTTCTTGGCTGCGAAAAGAGAGAGCAAGAGTGAGAGCGAGATAGCCTACTGCCCCAGGTCTATACGAATGAGTGGATAATCGCTGCCCAACACGGTCAGGTCATAACTTGCGATGAATCCCTGTGCCGTCTCCGGGACATAGAAAGCAACATTGCCTTGGGCTTGCCCGCCTTTGGATAATAGGTCGCTCCCCAAGGCAGGGTCGGGTGCATAATCCAGTGGGTCATACTGGACACCGTCCGAGTCCTTGACACTGAAAGAGTACTGACTATAGAGGATGCCTTCGCCCCAACTGATATTCTCGACCGTCGCCTCAATGACCAGATAAGATGTCGCGCTTTCTTTATAGACGCGAACGACGGTCAAGCCGATGCCATTTGCCACCATGCGTTGTCCGACCCTGCCTACACTGGACGTGGGCGAAGGTTGAGATGTCTGTGTTGGCGTGGCGGTTGGCGTCGGCGTGTCAGCCGGCCCGGATATAGTCGTTGGCACGAGAGTCGGTGTTGCGGAGGGCGCAGGCGCCGGCGGCGTGTTACTTGGCGCGGGCGTCGGGGTCGGCAAAGCGCCCGTTACAGACAGTCGCGCGTCAATTGCTTTCAGCGTCTGGGTCGGCAACGGGGCGGCCGTGGCGGGCGGCGCAACCGGCAACAGAGTAGCAAAAGGTCCTGGCATCGTGGCTGGCACAGATGTAGCAGCGGCGGACGGCCTAGATGGCGGTAGGGTAGCAGACGCGGTAGATGGCAGCCGGGTACTCGTCGGCTGTGGCGTGTGGATGACCGATCGAGTCGGCAATTGGGGAGGCGGCAAGGGCGTGTCGCCGGGCGCTTGCATCGGTTGATCGGGCGCTTCTGCCTGCGACGGCAGCCATACGGGTAGGTCCATGTAGAGTGTAACGCCCAGAATGGCGCAGCCCAGCAACACAAAGGCAGCTGACCCGGCAGTGACGAGCAGCCAGGCATAGTTCTTTAGCATTCAATCTCCCCTTGGTGCCAATGCTAGAGAACTTAACCTTTGACGACAACTCCGTTCGCCATCTGGATAGCCCGTGTGCCATAGCTGACCAACTGGCTGGTGTGAGTCACCAGCAGGATCGTTACCCCGGTCGCGGCATGAATATCCTTGAACAAGCTCATGATCTCTTTCTCGGTCTGCTCGTCCAGGTTGCTGGTCGGCTCGTCGGCGAGCAGGACTTGGGGTTGGCTGATGAGCGACCGGGCGATCACCACCCTTTGCTGCTGTCCGGCCGAAAGCTGTCGTGGATAGGCCGCCAGCTTGTCTGATAATCCTACCAAGTCCAGCAACTCGGCTGCCCGATCATTTACACTCTGGCCCCGGTGATTGGTCCCGAAAATTGTCGGCAGCCCAACATTTTCCAAAGTGGTCAGAGAAGGAAGCAAGCTGGGAAACTGGAACACGAACCCGAGCTTTCGGTTGCGCAGCAAGGACTGCTGGCGATCCGACAGGCTCCACAGGTCCACGCCTTCTAGCAAGACCAGGCCCGAGGTGGGCCTGGCCAATCCTGCTGCCAGGTTGAGCAACGTCGTCTTGCCGGAGCCGGAGCGCCCGGTGATGATGACAAACTCGCCACGGCCCACCTCGAGGCTCACACCCCGCACGGCGGTGACGATGTTTTCCTGACTGATCGTATAGACCTTGGTCACATCCTGCAGTGAGACTATCATGGCTATTCTCTCATCGCTATCGCCGGCTCTTGAAGGCTGATTCGGAAAGCCGGCAACAGGGCTGCCAGAGTCACGCCCGCCAATGCCACGATCAGACCTGCTCCCACCAGCGTGAGCAACGAAGGCAGCGACGGAAACAGGAAAGGCATCTCTAGCGACCGCACGATCAGGTCTCGAAAGAGAAAAGTGGTCAGGGCACCCAGTACAATCCCGACAGCGCCTCCCCCTAACGCCAGGATGGCTGCCTCGCTCAACAGAGATTGCAGGATCGCTACACGCGTAGCGCCCAATGCACGCAGGACGCCGATCTCTCGCCGGCGCTCGTTAGCCGCCATGGAAAAGATCAGGCTGATGAGCACCAACGAGAGCACCAGGGTGATGCCCAGCACCGCCAACATGCCCCGCAGCAGCCCGGTGATCTGCTTGCGATACGCCTGAAACAATTCCGGGCTCTCTATCGGGGTCACATTCGGCACTTTTTGTATAATGTCCAGGGCCGCTGTGTGTGCGTCGGCGCCCGGCTTCATCTTGACCATCACCGCCGAAATGCTATTCGCAGGAATCTCCAGCGGGCGTTCGGCGCGCGTTCGAGAAATCCTCGCAACGTCCTGGGCGGTGTCAAAAGTCAAGAACAGAGTCTGGTCCAGGCCCATGCCGGTCGGCTCCAGGTTTCCCTTCAGGCTGATAAAGTAACCGTACAGCTTGATGTTCTCCTCACCTTCAGGGACAAACACCAGGTGGCCGCCGACGGCCTCGCCCAGGCGCAGCTCGTGGCCCAGCTTTCGCTTCAGCCACGGCTCGATGGTGAAATCGGTCTTGGGGTCAAAGGCCACCATGAACAGTTCCGATGCGGAACAGCACGAGGCATTCGCCAAAGACGCCAGGTAAAGCTGTGGCGAGGCCACGGCCACCCCTGGAATGTTCGCAATCTTGGACACGTTCTCTTGCGGCATCCAGGCCGTGGTCGGCTTGCCCATGAGCAGGGCGGTTTCCACCCGGCTCGACTCGCCTTCCGGGACGACGACGACGTCGGCGCCCAGCCGCTCCAGCGCCAGCCGCAGGCTTTCTTGTGCGCCCCGGATGAGCAACACGGTGGACAAGGAGAGGCCCGCCACCACCAAGGCGCACAAAAACACCACCCCGCTTCTAAAGGCGCTTCCGGCAATGTTTTTTGTCGCTAGCCGGATCAGGTTCATGCGGTTGGCTCCGCTTTCCTTTCAGAAATCACCAGGCCGACCAGGCTGAGGCCGATAACCAGGATACCCGCCAAGGTCAACGTCGGTTTCATGACAGAGTTGCAGAGCATGTCGGAGCTGGCGCAAACGCCGATGAGCGTGTTGGGCAACAGGATCACAAACACGCCCAGCAGTGATCCAAAGCCGGCGACGATCCTCCGGCTTTCTTTGCGCTTGCTCACGGCGGTCACCGCTCCCAGGCCGACAAGTGGAACAGCCATAGCGATTTCGGATATGGCGGTCCAGTGGCATTTCATCGGAACCGTCTTGCCGTTTTGCAGAGCAATAGCCCGCCCCTGCGATTGGCAATCGGTGAACTGGGGGACGATGCCGATGACGAGCGCCAGGATCACGATTAGGGCTGCTACGATTTTCACGGTCGGTCTCCTTTGCTTGGAATTTTGACGTTGCAAGTTTGGCGAAATGACGACTTATTGCACGGTGACGTGCTCTTGCCTAAAGGCTCCCAGAACCACTGTCACTTGGGCGCCTGGGTGGAGGCTCGAGTTCATGTTCACGAACATCACGTGTCCGAACTGCCCAGCCTCCATAGGGCGAGCGAACAGCGGGCCGACGACCGGCAGGACCGGGACTTCGTTGTACAGGGTGCCCGTCGCTTCGTCAACCACATAGACCATGCCTTGTTGCCATTTGCGCGCCACGACCGGCGGCGCTTTGAACTGCACCAGGATCAAACCACTTTCAGTGCCTACTTCAACCCTCACGATTTGAACTGCAGACAGGTCGGCTTCTTCCGTGTCCGACAGCACACTTTCAGAAGGGGGCGATGGCAAAGCGGCGCCGGTCACCGGTTGCGGCGTGGGTTGCAAAGCCGGGAGTGACGTGCTGGCTGGCGCTGGCGTCGGCCCCGCAGCACTCGCGCTCTGCACGAGCGCGGTAGCCTTGGCTTGCGCCTGCAAGACCAGCGCCGTGGCCTCGGCGCTCTGGATGATGGCCGTCGCTTCCGCGGCTGCCTTGTCCTTGGGGCTGGGTTCCGGGGCGGACTCGCCCGCCGGCATGGCCGGCGAGCAGCCGGTCAGCCAGGCTGACGCGAAAGCCAACATGAGAAGTGAAATCAACCCATGACTGAGCTTCACTCTCGCACCGTCATTCCTTGACCGTCATTCCTTGACCGTCATTCCTTGACCGTCATTCCTTGACCGTCATAATGCCGCGGTACATTTGATGGGAGCATTGGAACTGGAATTGCCCGACCTGCTGGGGCGTAAACTCGAGCACCTGCTTGTCCTCCGGCGAAGCCAGTTTGAGCTCGCTGGGGCTGTTGGGATCGGCCGGAAAGATCAGCTCGTTGCCGCAGCCCACCTGGCCCAACTGGCGGAAGGTCAGGCGGACCGGCACGCCCTTTTTCACGGCAAAGCGCAAGGGCGAGTAACCGCCGGGTGTGACGACCAGCGTCAACTCTTGCACACCCTGGTCATTGATCTTGATCTCGACCGGCGGCGGCGGCGCCATCTCTTTGATCACGGGCCTCTCAACGACAAAGGAGAAGACCTGCCGGTTCGAGGCCGGGCCCAGGCTCTCGGCCATCGCGAGCAGTTGCTCTCGGGTCAGCACGTCGAGATCGTGGGTATAGATGGAGGCGCGCAGCGGGCCGACGTCTACCCACACTGCCGCCAGGCTGGTGCCTTGCGAGAGCAGCCAGCCCTGGCCCCACTTGGTCTGGATGGGCCGCGAGGCCGCCAGGATCTCCATAGTGGGGTTGACCGGCACCCACTCGCGCACAAAGAGCGTGGCGCTGCCCTTGGTGTGGTAGGCGAGTTGTACCATCGGCTCGCCGCCGGGACCGCTCTGGTCAACCTGCGTCTCCACGCCTGCCCGGTCGAACTCTTTGGGCAAGTAGGCGGGGATGAGGATCTGGAAGGGCATGCTCGCCTGGATGTTGAGGATCTTGTTGGCCTCGGGCGCTTCTGCGGATACGGGTGTGCTGCTGCTGAACTGCCAGACGCCGGCAGCCACCAGGCCGATTGCAAGGAACCCGGCTATCACGGGCCACCTTCGTTTGCTCCAGACCGTTTCGCTCTTGGGATGACTGCGCGTTTTTGCGTGCATGGCAAGTCCTTGTGGAGATTCAGGTACCAGCAGTGTTGGTGGATGGCTGAGGCCAGGGCCGCGGGTCGGAACCCGCCTGCTGGCCTCAGCCAAAGTTGTGGAGGTTCAGATATCCACAGCCGATTGCTTGGGAACAGGGGCACCTGGCATCCTGCCCCTATCTCTCCCCAAGACACGTCGGCTGACCGCTGAACGCCCGACACTGCCAGGAACGACAGGCCAATACGCTGCCAACACCGCTACGGGGTCGGCATGAGCATCGTGAACATGCCGCCTGGGTATGTGCCGTTGTTCGTTGCTTTATAGTCGTCGTGATTGTGGAACGGGAACAACTGGCCTACGGTCGAGACGCCCTGAGCGCCCGTCACGGTCGGCCCACCGATATAGTCCACGCCGCCGAGATCCGGAATGACAGGGAATCCAGTCTGCGTGTTGCTCTTGGGCAGATTAGTAGCCTGGTCATACCTCGACTGCGTGCCGCCGACGAACTGGCTTGGTGGCACACCAGCGCTTCCCGGTGGATACGTCGAGGCGAGCGCCTGCTGGCCAAAGTCAACCAGCCAATCGTACGCCTCGCCCGAGCCGATGGTCAGTGTGTTCTTCTCCAGCCCCTGGCCGAACGGCAGTTGGGGACTATTGGCCCATGTCCAGGCTCTCTGGTCGGAGCCGATGACCTTGCCGTGGAACCCGTGCATGTGCATGGGCTGGGTCTCGTAGCCCATGTTGATCATGCGGATCAGCACCTTGTCGCCCTTGGGGATAGCCGTGCTCGGATGTTGCTTGCCGATGCTGCCTGTGATGAACGGGTCATAGCCTGGGTGCGCGGCGATCCAGTCGGTCCATCCGTTTGCTCCAGGCAGTCCCACGTGGATCGTGTTCGGGAACGACAGGCCGTTGAGGAACCAGTAGGCCGGATGGTAATCTATCGGGTTATACTCACCACTCAGTTCCTCAGAGACGTGCTGGGCCGGGCCGATCTCGGACTCGAGCAGCACATAGTCCTTGTCGTACTTCCAACCGTACAGCACGCCGCCCATGCCCGAGCCGGGGCCGCCGTTGTTGTAGGCGCTATTGCGGTTGGTCCTGTCGTCGGCGGTGTAGATGACCAGCGCGCCGTACATGCCCATCTGCACGTGGATGCTGGCTTCCTGGTGGCAGTGCCACATGGTGGTGCCGGGGAACTTGGGCGAGAACATGTAGACAATCACGTTGCCCGCGCCCGGCGCCGGTCCGCCGTCACCCGTGCAATCGCTGCTGGTCTCGCCATCCGCGCACAGGTTGGCCGGGATAGCCCCTAGCGAAGTCTCCGGGACGCCATCGTTGGCCGCGTCCACGTCCAGACCATGCAGGTGGATGCTGTGCGGATCGTTAGGAGCAGTGGGGAGTGTCACGCCGAGGTTCTTGAGGCGGATCTCCACCACATCTCCGACTGCCGCATAGATGAGCGGCGCCGGGAACTGGGCATTGCCCTGGAGCTCTTGCTCCGCCGCCGTGACCAGCCCGCCCGTGGGTGCCGGAGCGCCGGTCGCGATGGTGCCATTCCCGTTGTACGTAAAGCTGGTCCACAACTCGGTGTCTGAGGCACGGCCGCCGCCGGGAGTTACGCTTTTCTGGTAAGTGAGTGGTAGACCCTGCCGCCCGCCCACGAAACCATAGTTGTAGACCGCACTGCCATCAGCCAGGGGGACAAACGCATCGGTGGCATAAAAGTTGTAGATGATGGTGTTGGCCGCATAGACCGGCTGCGCCGGGCTCGGCGCGACGGCCAGCCCGCTCAACACCAACGCGACAGATAAAATGGTAGCCAACTTTCTCATTCGATACATGAGCTTACTCCTCTTTTGGTAGACTGTGATGTTCGACGATACGACCCAGCATGTATCGGACAGCTCTCTTCGATAGCCACCTCCTTTCCGAGATCCTTAGATTGAGCACGGTCCGGTGTCACATTCCATGAGCTTTCGCTCATATGGTCCAGGCCAGATCCCCGGCACCGCTCAACCAAGAATCTTTCCTCCATCCCGACTTGAGCTCAGGCCGTGCCGCAGATGGTGCAGCGAGCCGACCTTGTGTTGAAATATTACCATATCTTTGACGAGAATGGCACTATCGTTTTTGTCACCTGACCCATGAAAATTAGCTTGAAAAGCATAGTTATGTCGCCAAATACCTGGTTAAAGCCACCCGGCCAACCAAGTTAGTTAGAAATCAGTTAGAGATCGGTTTTTTCCAAGTGCCTGGTTAGGATGAGGCCGGTGGCAGACAACCGGGGTACCGATCGCGACCAGCGCTCTGGTCAAGTGCCAAATAAACGTGTCCTTTTGGATTCTAATCGTAACTCCGTTACAAGAGTGTCACAGAATGGCGGACAGTATAACAAATGTATAACAATTTCAAGGGATTAGCTCTGGAAAGTTTGATTGAGGTTAGAATAGCTGCAATCACCGGATACTGTCATTTGCATCAACGGACCCATCAGAGTGCCTGGTTGAGGTGAGGCCGGAGGCTACATTCTAACAATAAAAGCCGCCATCCGACCCCACTCTACCAAGAATCTTTTCTCCACCCTGACTGCAACCTCACCGCAGTGGGCAATGTCTCTTCAAAGCTGTACAAACGTCGAGCCAGGTATGCCCACTCAGAGTGTACCCGGCTCTCTTCCCGGATGAGGCACCTCCTTTCCTAGCCTCCTATTTGGATTCGGACGGTGTGACTGTGCAAATGTCCTGATCGGTTCCTTCGATAGGCCTCCTTTCCGAGTGCCTGGTCTGGGTGAGGCCGGAGGCCACACCCAAACAGTAAGGGCCATCCGACCTCACTCAACCAAATCTCCTTCCTATCCGCTGCAACCTATCCGCAGTAAAGATTCAATAGACCAGTACGCGCCGTCCCCTTCGCCGTCGCCTAGGCTAACAAGAAGGGCTGCATCGGCGCCCATTGCTCCTTCCAGACGACGGGCACAAGTTGTTGAACTACGACGGGCGGCATGGCCTGGGAAAAGCCCGCCCGGTCGTCTGGCCCAAGGTTGTACAGTATAAAAGGTACCGCCAGGTATTCCGCGCCAGAATGTTGTAAGCTGTGCTCCGCGACCATTTGCATCACCTTCAGGTGCTCTTCCGCACCGAGCAGCGCCTTGGTCCTGGCGGGACTCAAAATGCCCTCCTCTATCCCAATGTGGGGATGCCATATTGCTTCCAGCCTGGTCAAGGTCGAGTGCAGGCGCTGCAACGATCCGCTCGCCTCCACATCGGTTGCTGCCCCTTCGATGGCCTGAGTGATCTCTACCAAGAGCGCCGCGATTTCCAGGTGCTGCGACGATAGCCGGTCGAATGGCGCCTCTGGAGCCTTGTCTCGAAAGTAGGGAAAGGCCACTTGATCTTCAGCAAGGTGATGGCCCTCTACTACACATGCAAAGGTCCGGATATAGGTGGCGAACCCGGCTCGGGTCGCCGCGTCGGGGTACCCATTCTGGGCAAATGCTTGGCTGCGGTCCAGCCCCACGTCAATGCCTCGGGTAATGAGGGAATGGATCAGACGCAGGCTCACACCAAGATTGGGCTCGTGTGTGTCTGGCATGATCTTTACCTTTCCACCAGAAGAGTGACCTGGGCATCGCGGTTGTCCTCTTTCAAAAATGCTCCCGTTTCTCCCTGGGCAATCGGCGCTCCGGGCAACGTAAAGCTGAACATGCTTCCGTGTCCTGGGACACTTGTAACCCCCACCTGGCCGCCGAGCTTTTCCACGATTTGCCGTACCACAGACAGTCCCAACCCGTGCCCCTTGGCGCGAGCCTGATCGAGTCGCGTAAAAGGCTTGAACAATCGGTCCTGGTCCTCCAGCGCGATGCCAGGGCCGTGATCCCGCACCCAAAAACACACCATGCCGTCGAGTTGCATCGCCGCGTTCAGTTCCACGCGGGGCGGCCAGCCGCCGTACTTGATGGCATTACTCAGATAGTTGACCCATACCTCCTCGACCCACGCGCTGCGCCCTTTGGCGGCCGGCCAGGCGGCAGGTAGAACGAGCTCGGCCTGAGAATCTTGGATCATGTGGGCCAGGCGCGCTTGGGCTTCGGCCACGATGGCCGCCATGTCCAAGGGTTCCGTCTCTATTTCAACTTCGCGCACCTCCGCCAGCAGGAGCAGCTCGTCAACCGTGTTGCTCATCTTGCGTGCGACGCGAGTCATGTCCTTCAAGAACGTTTGTTGCTCCTCGACTGACATGTCGGCATATTCTTCCTGCAATATAGTAGCAATGCAAGCCATCGTGCCCAAGGGGCCCTTGAGGTCGTGCGCCACCGTGTGGGCGTATGTGTGCAGCTCCTCGTTCTGCGCTTGGAGCTCATGAATCTGTTGTTGCAGGGCGTATTGATCTTGCAGGCTGCTCAGTACGAGATCAGGATGTGCCTGCCGGCGCGGAATGAATCGCGGGCGGTTCACGGAAACGCGGCTCTGCTCAAACGTCTGGTGGAACATTTTTTTGGACAAGCTCCTTTCCTGGGGGGGCCGGTCTCTATCCGGCCGCTGCCTGCCGAATCGTGGCCAGCAGCATATCCGTTGGCACAGACTTGGGGACAAAGGCTCTTGCGCCAGCCTTTGCGGCTTGCGCTCGTGTCTGGGCATCGTCGTAAACGCTCAACATGATCACGGCAACGGACGGGCAGATGACGCGCAATCTTTCTGTTGCCGCAATCCCATCCATGCCAGGCATCTTGACGTCCATGAGCACCACGTCTGGGCATTGCGTTTGCGCTAAACTGAGCGCCGCTTCGCCGTCGGCCGCCTCGCCCACGATCAGCAGGTCAGGTTCCGCCTCCAACCGCATACGCAAGCCCTTGCGCACGGATGCCTGATCGTCTACAATCAAAAGTCTGATCACGTCAGTTTTCTCAACTGAACGAGCCGGTTCGATTGCAATTGCTTGGGCGAGTATGGTATAATTCTGTTGATGCACGTCAAGTTGATGGCGGATGATCATTTGGAGCGCTCGTAGGCGGCTTGCTCGGGTCGCCTGATTGTTTACCAGTATAACCGTACATCCTGATGGCTGCATCTGAAGAGCGAGTGATTTCTCCCGCCACTTTGGGGGGAGGCCCATCTCACCCAAAAGTATGAGGGAAGCCACATGACAATTCGAGTCCTCATCGTAGACGACCACAGTGTGGTGCGCCAGGGGCTGCGAATGTTCTTGGCCTCGGACCGAGAGATCGAGATCGTGGGCGAAGCGAGCGACGGCGTCGAGTCGCTCAAGCTGGCGAGGAAACTCGTTCCCGATGTGGTCTTGATGGATTTGTTGATGCCGGTGATGGACGGCATCGCCGCCACAGCCGTCATCCGGCGCGAGCTGCCCGATACAGAAGTGATAGCGCTGACGAGCGTGCTGGAGGAGGAGGCCGTGGTCGAGGCCGTGCGCGCCGGGGCAATCGGTTACCTGCTCAAAGACACCGAAGCCCACGAGCTGCGCCGGGCCATCAAAGCCGCCGCCGCCGGCCAGGTCCAGCTCTCACCCAAGGCAGCCGCACGGTTGATGCGCGAGGTACGCACACCCGACAAGAATCCCCAGACCCTCACCGAGCGCGAAACGGATGTGCTGCGACTCCTGGCCCAAGGGCAGTCCAACAAGGAAATCGCCTACAACCTGAGCGTCGGCGAACAGACCGTCAAGACTCACGTCAGTCATATCCTGGCGAAACTCGAAGTGCCAAGCCGTACCCAGGCTGCGCTGTATGCCATGCGCATCGGCCTGGTACGCCATTGAGCCTCGTAATCAAGTCAAGCAACCTGGCGGCTTGGTCAGTGTTGGCTATTGAGTAACTGCTCAGCCTGTCATTCTGAGTGCAGCGAAGAATCTCAGTCCTGCATGACAGAGACCCTTCACTTGCGCTCAGAGCTTGCCCTGAATGTAGTGAAGGGGTGACATGGTGAGGTGAGTAGTTACGATATTGAGAAGAAAAGCCATGGCCAAAAACCAGGTGCGGAATAATTCTCAGGCGCATTCCGTCAGCGCGGCTTTCGACGTCGTCGCCCTGGCGGCGTCGGCCGGTGGACTGACGGCCCTGAGCCAGTTACTGGGTGGCTTACCGGCCAACTTTCCGGCTGCCGTCGTCGTGGTGCAGCATCTGGACCCTTGCCACCACAGCCTGATGGCCGAGATCCTCAGCCGGCGCACCCCACTGCATGTCAAGCAAGCTCAAGAGGGCGACCGCTTGCACCCGGCGACCGTCTACATCGCTCCGCCCGATCGGCACCTGTTAGTCAATCCGGATGGCACCCTCTCTCTTTCGCAATCGGAATTAGTGCATTTCGTGCGCCCTTCAGCCGACTTGCTGCTTGAATCGGTTGCCGCCAGTTTCAAAGATCGCGTGGTGGCAGTGGTGCTCACCGGCACCGGCAGCGATGGCACCATGGGCGTACAGGCCATCAAAAAGATGGGGGGCACCGTGATCGCCCAGGATCAGGCAACCTCCGAGTTCTTTGGGATGCCCGACGCTGCTATCCAAACCAAGAATGTGGACCTGGTTCTACCGTTGGACGAAATCGCGGCGGCGCTGGTTGCGTTGGTGGTGACAAGGGGGAGTGAGAAGTAGGAAGTAGGGAGTAGGAAGTAGGGGTAGGGAGGAAGGAGTGGAGGGCGTGGGGGAGATCTTGCATTTCCGGCAACTGGAGGCGTGGCAGGAGGCTCACAAGCTGGTACTGATGGTATACCAGGTCACGAAAGAGTTCCCAGCGGATGAACGTTTTGGCCTCGTAACGCAAATGCGCCGGGCAGCAGTTTCAATAGCGGCTAATATTGCCGAGGGATTCAAACGGCGTGGGATTGGAGACAAAATCCGATTCTACAATACCTCAGAAGGCTCGTTGGAAGAACTGAAATACTTTTCCATTCTATGCCAAGACCTCAGATATCTCCCGTCTAACGAGAATATGATGACTCAATCGGACACGGTTGGTCGTTTACTCAACGGCCTGATCACCAGCACAGAGCGCCGTCGATGACCTACTCCCTACTCCCTTACTCCCTACTCCCCACTACGAGAGGGCACATCCCATGACTACCGAAACAGACCATTTCGAAGCGCTGCTCGACCATATCAAGCGCAGTCGTGGTTTTGATTTTGCAGGCTACAAACGTCCCAGCCTGATGCGCCGCGTGTGCAAGCGCATGCAAACGGTAGGGCTGGAAGACTATGGCGATTACGTGGACTATTTGGAGGTCCACCCGGAAGAGTTCACCGATCTCTTTAACACCGTCCTGATCAACGTCACCGCCTTTTTTCGAGATGAACCCGCCTGGGACTACTTAGCCCAAGAGATCATTCCCGGCATCCTGGCCAACAAGAAAGCCGACGAACCCATCCGCGCGTGGAGCGCCGGCTGCGCCTCCGGCGAGGAAGCCTACACTCTCGCCATGCTGCTCGCCGAGGCGCTGGGACCGGAGGCGTTCCACCAACGGGCCAGGATTTACGCCACGGACATTGATGAAGACGCCCTCGGCCACGCCCGCCAGGCCAGTTACAGCGGCCAAGAGGTGCAGCCAGTTCCCGCCGGGCTGCGCGAAAAATACTTTGAGCCGGCAGGCAGCCGTTACGTCTTTCGCGCCGACTGGCGCCGCTCCGTCATCTTTGGCCGGCACGACCTGACGCAGGACGCTCCCATGTCTCGCCTGGACCTACTGGTGTGCCGCAACACGCTGATGTATTTCCATGCCGAAGCCCAGAGCAAGATTCTGGCCCGCCTCCACTTTGCCCTCAACGGGCAGGGTATTCTTTTTCTGGGTAAGGCGGAGATGTTGCTCACTCACGCGGACTTGTTTACGCCCATCGAGCTCAAGCACCGCATCTTTGCCAAGGTGCCCAAGATCAACCAGCGCGACCGCCTGTCCGCCCTGGCCCAGGCCGGCGACGTCCAAGCCGCCGACGACCTGGACCGGCACATGCGTCTCGGACAAATCGCCTTCGATACCGGACCGATTGCCCAGCTCGTGGTAGATCTCGACGGCAACCTGGCATTCGCGAACGAGCGCGCTCGCTCTCTCTTTACCCTGAGCTCTCAAGATATTGGCCGCCCGTTAAAAGACCTGGAGCTTTCCTACCGGCCCGTTGAGCTGCGCGGCCCCATTGAGCAAGCTTATGCCGAGCGTCGCCTGATCAGGCTTGCCAACGTCGAACGGCGTTTTCCGGATAATGACGTGCAATACCTGGATATGCAGGTGACGCCGCTGTCCGAAAACGGCGCCAGCCTGCTGGGCGTGAGCATCACTTTCGACGACGTGACCTATCGCCAACGGCTGCAGGCAGATCTCCAACGCTCCAACCACGAACTGGAAACCGCCTACAGGGAACTGCAATCCGCTCACGAAGAGCTGGAAACCACCAACGAAGAACTGGAGACAACCAACGAGGAGCTCCAGTCTACCAATGAAGAGCTGGAGACGATGAACGAAGAGCTATCGTCCACCAACGAAGAGCTCCGGACGATGAACGATGAGCTGCGCCAGGGCTCTATTGACTTTAATCAGACGAACGCCTTTCTGCAATCCATCCTCGCCAGTCTGCGCTTGGGCGTGGTGGTCGTGGATCGCCAAATGACTGTCCTCGTCTGGAACCGTCAGGCTCAAGACCTGTGGGGACTGCGCGCCGACGAAGTCCAGGGGCGCTCCCTGTTGAGCCTCGACATCGGCCTGCCGGTTGACCAATTGCCCATCGCAGCCTTCTCAGCCAGCAATGTGGATTACCAGGAAGTCACACTCAGCGCCATCACTCGTCGTGGCAGGAGCATACACTGCCACATCATCTGCACGCCGTTCCTGGACGCCAGAGGGAATCATGAAGGACTGGTGTTGTCGATGGAGGAAGTGACCTGATGGCCAATCTGTCATTCTGAGCCAAGTCTGTCATTCTGAGCGGAGCGAAGAATCTCTGTCCTGAACGGAGCGAAGAATCTCTGTCCTGAACGGAGCGAAGAATCTCTGTCCTGTAAGGCCGGGACCCTTCACTCCGTTCGGGGTGACAAGTTGCCTATCATTCTGAGCCGAGCCTGTCATTCTGAGCGAAGCGAAGAATCTCTTTCGCGCAAGGCAGAGACTCTTCGCTCAGAGTGACAAGGCGAATCAGGCGCGACATGCCCGACTTTTACGTGTACATCATGACCAACCGCTCGCGCACACTCTACACGGTGTGACCAATGACCTCGAGCGGCGTGTCTATGAGCATAAACAAAAGCTGGTCGAGGGCTTTACGCAGAAATACAACATCACCCAGTTGGTGTACTATGAGGCTACACCTGACGTTCGCTCCGCGATTGCACGTGAGAAACAAATCAAGGGTTGGCTGCGGAGCAAAAAGATCGCATTGATCGAATCCATGAATCCCAAGTGGCAAGACTTGAGCGAGGGATGGTACGAGACCGAGACCCTTCGCCGTGCGTGACAGACTGTCATTCTGACCGGCCGCAGGGAGGCACACTGTCATTCTGAGCGACCGTAGGGAGCGAAGAATCTCGTTCACGCAAGACCGAGACCCTTCACTGCGTTCAGGGTGACAAGTTATCGTGTCATTCTGAGCGACCGCAGGGAGCGAAGAATCTCGTTCACGCAAGGCAGAGACTCTTCGCTGCGCCCAGAGTGACACAAGGGAGCGAAGAATCTCCCTGCTGCATTATTTCTCTGCAAATCCTAAAGCATAGAGGTCACACATGAAAGCCAAGAACAACAAAACTCCCCGAACCGGGCTCGCCAAATGCAGAACCGGCATCCGTGGGCTGGATGAAATCACCGAGGGCGGACTGCCGCGAGGCCGGCCTACACTTGTCTGCGGCAACGCCGGAAGCGGCAAGACGCTGCTGGCGCTCGAGTTCCTGGTGCGGGGCGCGTTAGAGCAAGACGAGCCGGGCGTCTTTATGGCCTTTGAGGAAACTCCCCAAGAGTTGGCGCAGAACGTCGCCACGCTCGGCTTTGATGTAAAAGGGCTCATCGCGCGCAACAAGCTGGCCGTGGACTATGTGCACATCGAGCGGGCTGAAATCGAAGAGACCGGCGAATACGACCTCGAAGGGCTGTTCATCCGCCTGGCCAGTGCGATTGATTCGGTGGGCGCCAAGCGAGTCGCGCTGGACACGCTCGAAGCGTTGTTCGGCGGCCTGTCCAATACGCTCGTCCTGCGCTCCGAGCTGCGCCGGCTGTTCCGCTGGCTCAAAGACAAAGGCGTGACGGCCATCATCACTGCCGAGCGCGGCGACGGTACACTGACGCGCCGCGGCCTGGAAGAGTACGTGTCCGACTGCGTGATCTTGCTCGACCATCGGGTGAACGACCAGATCGCCACGCGCAGGCTGCGCATCGTCAAGTACCGTGGCTCGACGCACGGCACCAACGAGTACCCCTTCCTGATTGACGAGCAGGGCTTTTCGGTGCTGCCCATCACCTCGCTCGAGTTGAAGCATTCGGCGTCCACGGTGCGCATCTCTTCGGGCATCCCGCAGCTCGACGAGATGCTCGGCGGCAAGGGTTACTATCGCGGCTCGAGCGTCCTCGCCTCCGGCACAGCCGGCTCGGGCAAGACCAGCGTCGCGGCGCATTTTGTGGATGCGGCTTGCCGGCGCGGCGAACGATGTCTTTTCTTCACCTTCGAAGAGTCGCCGAACCAGGTCCTGCGCAATATGCGCTCGATCGGGATTGACCTGCAGCCGTGGGTGGATAATGGATTGCTCCAGTTTCACGCGGCCCGCCCCACGCTGCACGGCCTGGAAAACCACCTGGCGGTGGTGCACAAGCTGGTCAACGAGTTCGAGCCGCGCGCCGTCGTCTTGGATCCGATCAATAACCTGGCCTCGGCCGGGACGCTGAGTGAGCTCAAGGCGATGCTGATGCGGCTGGTGGACTATATGAAAGCGAGTCAGGTCACGGCGCTGTTCACCAGCCTGACCCAAGACCAGGACAACCTGGAGCAGACCGATGTGGGCATCTCTTCGCTGATGGACACCTGGCTGCTGCTGCGCAACCTGGAATCGTCGGGAGAGCGCAATCGCGGATTGTATGTGCTCAAGTCGAGAGGGATGCCGCACTCGAACCAGATTCGCGAGTTCACGCTCACCGACCACGGCGTCGAGCTGCGCGACGTATACCTCGGCTCGGCGGGCGTGCTCACCGGCTCGGCGCGCGCGGCTCAAGAGATGCGCGAGCGCGCCGAAGCCGTGGCTCAGCAGCAAGAGACGGAACGTAAGCGGTACGGCCTCGAACGCAAGCGCCATGCGCTGGAAGCCAAGATCGCCATGCTGCGAGCCGAGTTCGAGGCGGAAGCCGAAGAGATGAACGAGGTCATCGCCCAAGATGAATTGCGACAGCGACGCCAACTGAACGGCCGCGCAGACATGGCGCGCAGTCGAGGGACTATCAGCGGTATCAAGCCGCGCAAAGGAGGCCGGAAGTGAATACCACCAAGAGGACCAAAGCAGCCGCCAAGCGCACACGAGCTGCCGCGAAAAGTGCCAAGCCCAGACCGTCGTCCCGCAAGCCTCAGGCCGAACCCGGTTCTGAAGTGTGGAATCTCAGGTTGTACGTAGCCGGACAGACTCCAAAATCGCTGGCTGCTTTCGATAATCTCAAAAAGCTGTGCCAAGAGCGGCTGGAGGGCAGGTACCGAATCGAAGTGGTGGACCTGCTGGTAAACCCCAAGCTCGCCCGAGACGATCAAATCGTCGCCATTCCAACACTCGTGCGCAAGCTGCCCCCGCCGATCCGCAAGATCATCGGCGACCTCTCGAACACCGAGCGCGTGCTCGTGGGCTTGCAGCTTCGTTCCCGTGATTGAGCCATGTGAATGGAGGACAAAAAGCCAATGAAGCAACCCGAGCAGAAGAAAACTACCCGGCCCAAAGAGTGGCCATCCAAGCGTCGAAAAGAAAAATACGTGCTGCGGCTTTACGTGACAGGCGTGACGCCCAAATCCACGCAGGCCATCGCCAACATCAAAGCCATCTGCGAAGAGCACCTGAAAGGCCGCTACGAATTGCAGGTGATTGACATTTACCAGCAGCCTGCGCTGGCCAGGGACGAGCAGATCATCGCCGCTCCGACGCTGATTAGAAAACTCCCGCTGCCCCTGCGGCGGCTGGTAGGCGATCTCTCCAAAACGGAGCGAGTTCTTTTAGGGCTGGACTTGCGGCAAAAGTCCTAGCCATGTCAAAGTGAGAGGCCAAGTGGTGTAATATGACCAAAAGAGCAACCACCAAACAACAGTTGGTATTGCAGGTCGAGGAATTGCGCTCGCGGCTGGAAGAAGCCGAAGAGACGCTGCGCGCGATCCGGACCGGCGAGGTGGACGCGCTGGTCGTGTCGGGGCCGGAAGGCGAGGCCGTGTACACGCTCAAAGGCGCGGAGCACTCTTATCGCGTCATCCTCGAAACCATGAACGAAGGCGCGCTCACACTCTCGGACGACGGCACGGTCCTCTACTGCAACGCGCGGTTTGCCGAGCTGGTCAAAATGCCTATCGAGCAGGTGATCGGCGGCTTGCTGCGCCGGCTCGTGGCGCCGGCCGACCAGTCCAAGCTTGAAGCGCTGATGGCCCTTTCGAGCGGCAAGGCCGAGATGACGCTGACGGCTTCTGACGGGACGCAGGTGCCCTCCCAGTTGTCCACGCGCTTCCTCCAGATGGATGGCCTGCAAGCCACCTGCGTGGTGGCCACCGATTTGAGACAAGTCGTCGCCGTCACTGATGCGCTGCGCACAGCCCACCTCGACCTGGGCGAGCGCGTCAAAGAGTTGACGGTGCTGCACCAGATGTCGGGCCTCCTTCAAGACGAACGCAAGACGACGCGCGAGTCATTGCAAGAGATCGTCGCCCGGCTTCCGGCCGCGTGGCAATACCCCGAAATCACGGCGGCGCGCATCGTGTTCGCCGGCCAGGAATTTGCTACGCCCAATTTTGCTGCGAGCCAATGGACCCAATCGGCAGAATTTACGGTCGAGGGCCAACGCGGGATCGTCGAGGTGTGTTATCTGGAAGAGAGGCCGCCTGAAGCTGAAGGCCCCTTCCTGGCCGAAGAGAGAAACGTCATCAACTCGCTGGCCCAAATGCTGCAGTCGCACCTGGATCGCCGGCAAGCGGCCGAGGCGTTGCGCCGGGCGCACGACGAGCTGGAAATCCGCGTGAAAGAGCGCACGAGCCAACTTGCCAAGACCAACGAGGAATTGGAGATGGCGGAAGAGGAGCTGCGCTCGCAGAATGAGGAACTGCTGGCCGCCCGCCAGACCCTGGAGGACGAGCGGCAGCGGTATCAAGACTTGTTCGAGTTCGCTCCGGATGGCTACCTGGTGACCGATCCGCAGGGCATCATCCAGGAAGCCAATCGTGCGGCGGTCGCGCTCCTGGGCATACCCCAAGGCTCCCTGTTGGGCAAACCGCTGGTCGTGTTTGTGGACGAGGCACACACCCCGCTCAAGCTGTTTTACGCCCAACTAAAGCCGCTGCTGCAAGGTGAGGTTGACAGCATCCACAATTGGGAGCTCGTGCTGGAGCCGGAGGATCGTGCACCCTTCCCGGCAGCCATAACCGTCGGTCCGGTGGGCAACACTCGCGGAGAGGTGACCGGTCTGCGCTGGCTAGTGCGCGACGTCACCGACCGCAAGCGGGCAGAGAACGAAATCGCCAGTCTGGCGAGGTTCCCTTCGGAGAATCCCAACCCGGTGCTGCGGTTGAGTCAGGATGGCGCTGTGCTTTACGCCAACGAGGCAAGTAAGTCGTTGTTGCAGGAGTGGGAATGTAGGGTTGGCGACCCGGCTCCATCGTACTGGCGCGGTCTGGTTGCTCAGGCAGTTGCGAGCCGGGCAAACAAGACCGTTGACGTCGAGAGCGGCGACCGAGTTTACTCATTTTTTGTTACGCCGATCGCAGCAGCAGGCTATGTCAATCTTTACGGGCGCGACATTACCGAGCGCAAGCAAGCCGAGGAGGCGTTGCGGCGGAGCGAGGCGCTCTACCGCGCCATCGCCCGCAACCTGCCCGAGAGCTCGGTGTACGTGGTGGATCTGGATGGACGTTTCCTGGTCGCGGAAGGGGTTCTGATGTCCAGGCTCGGCCAGGCGAGAGAACAGTTGGAGGGGCGCACGATCCGCGAAGCGCACGACGAGCAAACGTTGCAGCTCGTGGAGCCGGGTTGGCTCCGTGCGCTCTCCGGCGAGACGACCAGCTCCGAGACGGCGTATCGCGGGCGCATGCTCTACAGCCAGTACGTTCCACTCCGCGACGAGAGTGGGCGCGTGCTGGGCGCCATGGCCTTGGCGCAAGACATCACTGAACGCAAGAAAAGAGAAGAAGAGCTCCGCCGACTCAATCGAACGCTCAGAGCGCACAGCCATAGCGATCAGGCGTTGATGCGCGCCACGATTGAAGCAGACTACATGCAAGATGTGTGCAGGATCATCGTGGAAGATTGTGGACACGCGATGGTCTGGATAGGGCTTGCCGAGGACGACGAAGGCAAGACCGTTCGACCTGTGGCGTATGCCGGTTTCGAGGAAGGCTATCTCGACACGCTCCACATCACCTGGGCCGATACGGAACGCGGACGCGGTCCCACCGGCACTGCCATCCGCACCGGGAAACCGAGTTTTTGCCGGAATATGCTCACAGACCCCAAGTTCTCCCACTGGCGCGCGGAAGCGCTCAAACGCGGGTACGCCTCGTCGCTCGTGCTGCCGTTGTTGGATGAGGGCCGGGCCTTTGGCGCACTCAACATATACTTTAGAGAACCGGATCCATTCTCGGAAGACGAGGTGACATTACTGTCTGGATTGGCTGACGACCTGGCGTATGGAATAAGGACAATCAGGCTGCGCACCGCCCATGCACGGGCGGAGCAAGCCCTGCGCCAGAGTGAAGAGCGCTACCGCTCACTGTTCGAAGGGATGACCGAGGGCTTTGTCTTGCACGAGATCATCTGCGACGAAAAAGGCGAGCCTTGCGACTACCGTTTCCTCGAGATCAACCCGTCCTTTGAGCGACTGACAGGCCTCACGCGGGAGGGCGTGGTCGGCAAAACCCACAACGAGGTCTTGCCCGACGATGACCCATACTGGGTCGAGATTTATGGCGCCGTAGCGCTCACGGGTCAGCCGATCCACTTTGAAAACTATTCGTCGGCGCTCAACCGGCACTATGACGTGTTTGCCTATTGCCCTGCGCCGCGCCAGTTTGCGGCGCTGTTCATGGACATCACCGAACGCAAGCAGGCGGAAGAGCAGCTTCGGGAAACGCGCGACTATTTGGAGAACCTGCTCAACTATGCCAACGCGCCCATCATCGTCTGGGATCCCCAGTTCAGGATCACTCGCTTTAACCACGCGTTTGAGCGTTTGACCGGCCTCGACGCGGCCGAGGTCTTGGGCCAACAACTCGACATCCTCTTCCCAGTGGACCGGCGCGATGACGCGTTGGGCCATATCCGGCGCGCTCTCGCGGGAGAACGTTGGGAGGTTGTCGAGATTCCCATTGCGCACGTGGGTGGAACCGTGCGAACGGTTCTCTGGAACTCGGCCACGCTGTACGCCCCCGATGGCACGACGGCCGTTGCCACCATCGCCCAGGGACAAGACATCACCGAGCGCAAGCAGGCGGAGCAAGAGCGCGAAGCTTTGCTGGCCCAATTGGAGGCGGAAAAGCTCCGCTGGCAAGCCACCGTCGAAAGCATGCTCGACCCGGTGACGGTCTGCGATGCCGAGGGGCACGCTACTTACATGAACGCCGCTTACTCGCGCATGGTGGAGCGCAACATTCAGTCCGATCTTGAGCTGGGCGAGCATTCCAACTACTACCAGCTTTACCGGCCCGACGGAACCATCTTTGCGCCGGACGAGCTGCCGCTGCAGCACGCCGCCCTCTATAACGAACCTGCGCAAAACGTCGAGATCGTACAGCGCGACCCGGCCGGCGGAGAACACATCGCCATCTGGAACGCCGCGCCGTTGCGCGATCCCCAGGGTCGTGTGACAGGCGCGGTGGCTGTGGGGCGTGACGTCACGGAGCAGCGCAAGGCCGAAATCGAGCGCGAGTGGCTCTTGAGCGAAAACCGCCGCCAACGCCAGTTCCTGGAGCGGCTGATGGAGGTCGCCCCGGTCGGCATTGCCGTCGTGCGCGGGCCGGATCACATTTACGAGTTTGTCAATCCGTATTACCGTGCGATTCCAGGCGCGCCCGATGTGTCCATGGTGGGCCGGAGCCTTGCAGAGGTCTTTCCGCAAGTTGCTGCCGGAGGCGCGCTCGAAATGGTGGAAACGGTCTATCGCACCGGTCAGACCGTCAGCGTCCGCGAGTACGAGGCGACCGTTGGGCCTGGGCGCGGCAAGACATTTTGGGATGTTGACAGCGTCCCTCTTTACGACACGGCCGGCCAGGTGGATAGCGTTCTCATTCTGGCCCACGAGGTCACCGAACAAGTGCTGGCCCGCCGGCAGATAGAAGAGCTGGCCGCGCGCGACGAAGCCATTCTGGACAGCATGACCGAAGGGCTCATGATCGCGGATTTACAGGGCAACGTGTTGAGCCTGAATCCCGCCGCGCGTCGCATCCACGGCCATGAGATATCCGAAGACGTTGACAAACCATTCCTAGAGTTCGTCCCGGCGTTTGAACTATGTGACTCGGACGGGCAGCCAATGGCATCGAACGAATGGCCGCTGCCCCGCATACTGCGCGGCGAAACGCTGCAAAATCTGGAAACTCTAGTGCGCCGCACGGACACAGGCCAGGTCAGGATCGTAAGCTACGGCGGCACGCTGGTGCGAGACAAGACCGGGCAGCCCATCCTGTCCATCGTAACATCGCGCGACGTCACAGCGCAAAAAGAAGCCGAAGCGGAACGTATGCGACTGCTACAAGAGGTCCAACGCCGGGCAGCCGAGCTGGACGCCGTCATCACGTCAATTGCCGATGGCGTCATGATCCACGACCAGGCTGCCGGGATCGTCCGCATGAACCCGGCTGCCGAAAGAATCCTGGGCTACTCGCCGGCAGAGCGCGAACTGTCCCTCGCCGAGCGAACGACAAGGGTGATACGGGTCACATCGAGTGAGGGCCAGCCGATCAACCCGGAAGACATGCCGGTTCCACGCGCGCTGCGCGGCCAGACGGTGCGCAACAGCGTGATGAGTGTGCAGCGCTGGCACACGGGCAACCAGGTTTGGGTGTCGATGAGCGCCGCGCCGATCCGGACGCCCGAGGGTGCGACGTTGGGCGCGGTCAGCACGCTCACCGACATCACCGAGCTGCGCCAGGCCCAGCAAAGCCTGGAGCAGGCCAACGAACGACTGCAGGCGCAAATGGAAGAGCTGGAAGTGCAAAAGGAAGAAATGGAAATGCTGACGCAAGAGCTGCTCACGGCGCGCGACGAGCTCGAGCTGCATGTTCAAGAGCGCACCGAGAAATTGGCCTCGACGAACCAGGAATTGCAGATTGCGAGCGAGCAACTGCGCGAGCAGAACGAGGAATTGTTTGTCGCCCGCCAGGCGGTGGAAGCCGAGCGCAAGCGTTATCAAGACATGTTCGAGTTTGCCCCGGATGGCTACCTGGTGACCAGCCCCGACGGCATCATCCACGAGGCTAACCGCGCTGCGGCGGCTCTGCTCCACGTCTCTCAGGGCTCTTTGGTGGGCAAACCACTGGCTGTCTATGTGGCGGAGCAGGACCGGCTGGCCTTTTACACGTCGCTGGCCCGGCCGCGTGGTGGCGCTGATTCTACCGCCCCGGGCGAAAGCGAAAAGCCTGTCCCGAACGCAGTGATAGAGTCCCGGCCAGGTGCGAACGAGACTTGTCCTGAGCAAAGTCGAAGGATTCTTCGCTTTGCTCAGAATGACATGAACAGCATGAATGTGGAACTGTACATGCAGCCCAGACAGCGTGCAGCCTTCCACGCCGAACTGACTTTTGCTCCTGTGCACGGGGCCCAGGGGGACCTGGTCGGCCTGCGCTGGCTGCTGCGCGACATTAGCGAGCGCAAGCGCGCAGAGGAAGCGCTGCGGTTGGCAAGCGCCTATAACCGCAGGCTGATCGAGGCCAGCCTCGACCCGCTCGTGACGATTGGGCCGGACGGCAAGATCACCGATGTGAATAGCGCGACGGAAGCGATTACGGGCCGCTCCCGAGAGGAGCTGATTGGCACAGAGTTTTTGGAATATTTCACCGAGCCGCAAAAAGCGCGAGCCGGGTACCAGCAAGTGTTCCGCGATGGACTGGTGCGCGATTATGCCCTAGAGATTCGCCGCCGAGACGGACGCGTGACGCCGGTGTTGTACAACGCCTCAGTCTACCGGGATGATGCCGGGCAGGTGGTGGGTGTGTTTGCAGCAGCGCGCGACATCACCGAGCGTGTGCAGGCTTACCAACTGTTGGAGCAGCGCGTACAAGAACGCACGCGCGAGCTCTCGACGCTGTTGGCCATCTCGAACCAGGTCGCTTCCACGTTGGAGCTTTCGCCGCTGCTGAGTCTCATCCTCGATCAGCTCAAGGTGATGATAGATTATACGGGTCTCTCGATTCTGCTGCTGGAAGGAGACGAATTGATTGTCCGGGAATACCGGGGGCCGTACCCGCGAGACAAGGCGCTGCAAGCGCGCTTTTCATTGCAGGCATCCGTCGGCGGCCAAGCAGTGATTTCACGCCGTGAGCCTGTCATCATCGCCGACCTTCAAGACGACTCGCCCCTGGCGCGCGCCTACCGGGCAACGACCTTGGGAGAGTCAATGACCTTTACGGGCGACGCCCGCTCGTGGATGGGCGTTCCGCTGATCGTCAAGGATCAGGTGATCGGCATGTTGAGGCTGAGCTACACAGAGCCGAACTGCTTTACGCCTCATCACGCGCAACTAGTGCTGGCGATTGCCAACCAGGCGGCCGTGGCGATTGAAAACGCCCGGCTGTATGAACGGGCGCAGCAAGCAGCCGCGCTGGAAGAACGCCAGCGCCTGGCACGCGAGCTGCACGATTCGGTATCACAGGCGCTCTATGGCATTGCGCTGGGCGCCCACACAGCTCTCGCCATGCTCGACAGTGACCGGACCAAGTTGGTCGAGGCGCTGAACTATGTCATCTCGCTGGTGGGTGCGGCGATGACAGAGATGCGGGCGCTCATCTTTGAGCTGCGTCCGGAATCTTTACGGGTGGAAGGTTTGGCGACTGCGCTGGGCAAGCACGCGGCGGCCCTGAGCGCCCGCTTTGGAATCGAGGTGGACACTGAATTGTGCGAGGAGCCTGAGGTGCCGCTCGCAAGTAAAGAGGCCTTGTACCGAATCGCCCAGGAAGCGCTGCAGAACGCGGTCAAACATGCCCGCCCTACCCGCCTGAGTCTGCAGTTGATCTGCGAAGCAGACAGCCTTGTGCTGCAAGTGAGCGACGACGGGATTGGCTTTGATCCGACGGCGTCATTCCCGGGCCACCTGGGCCTGCGCTCGATGCGCGAGCGAGCGGCGCGCGTGGGCGGCACATTGGAAATCGAAAGCGCGCCTGGCCGTGGCACTCGCCTCCGCGCTTGCGTACCGGTGCCCGCCGCCGGTTCGTCATAGCGTCATTCTGAGCGACCGAAGGTAGACGACAGAAACCCGTTTTCTGCGAGAAAACGGGTTTCTGGACCCCTTCGTCCCAGGTTCAGCGAGCGATTCTCCCGCACCGCCAGCGCAGCAATGTGCGCCGCGTGCTCGCAAACGCCAGATCACGAGGCAGGTCATCCGCTGCAAAAAAGCCCGCTTCCGATGCGTCATCGCCGGGCCCCAGTTCGCCTCCCACCGCCACAGCGCGATAAATCAACGTGACGCCCATGCCCCGCGGGTCAGAAGTGACGTGGTATGCAGCCAGCAGCCCGGTCACGCGAACGATCAGGCCGGTCTCTTCGTGCACTTCGCGGATGGCCGCCGCGACCGGTCCCTCGTCATACTCGACGTATCCCGCCGGCAGACACCACAAGCCGGGCTTGGGAGGCACTGCGCGCCGCACGAGCAGCACCTTGCCGTCTTGCTCGACCAACGCCCCTACTGCCAGTTTAGGCTCGCGGAAAAAGACGAATCCACAAGTGGGGCAAGCGCGGCGCGTCCGGCCAAACACAAAGCGGTCCACCATCGGTGAACCGCAGTCGGGGCAAAAGTTGAGCTCCAGCGGCTTCATCGGCTGCGCCTGCGAGCGACCCATGCCGCCACGCCCAACACAACAGCCAGAGCAGCGAATGCCACTTCCGCGACGCGCAAGGGAGTGATACCGGGACGTTCAACCTGGTACGGGGCTCCGCGCGGAAGAGCGGACGGTGGCTGCGGCTCAAGGGCGCGAGCGATTTGCGTCGGCGCGGGAGCAGGCGTTAGAGTTGGAGGAACGGTTGCCGCCTCACCGGCTGCTGTCGCGGGCGCAGGGGCGGGCGCGATCACAGTCCCGCCAGGAGCCTGCGCACCTCCACCCATCCCACCCCCCACTCCTCCACCGCCCAAGCCCATGCCGGGGAGTGGCTGTTCGACAGGCGGTTCGACAGGCGCGGTCGTCTGTGCGGCTTTGGCTGCATCCGCTGGTGTGGTTCCAAGTACCGGCGCGGCGCTGAGAGCCTGCGGCGCGGATGGTGGGGCCGGCGTCGGGGCCGCCTGCTTTGCAACGCCAGTCGGCGCCGGAGCAACAAACGCAGCTCTCGGCGGCGTGGATGCGGGCGCAGATGTTGCAGCGCCCTCCATGGCAATCGAAGTCGAGGGAAGCGCAGCCGGTGCAGCCATCTGCGGCGCGGCGGCGGGCAGCCGCCCCCCGTGCGCAATCAAGTCCACGCCGAGGACAACGGCGAACAAGAGCGTGGCAACGGCTGTCGCGCCACGTAGCAGCGGGTAGGCCCGTGGAACGGCCCGTGGCTGCTGGGCCATCGAGCGAGGCAGCGCGAACGAACGCGGCGCGGGCATGCGGGGCATCTCGCGGACAGCCGCCACAGTCGTCCGCAGCGTGGCCAGATCGCGTGTGCAATCCGCGCACGACTTGACATGCTGTTCGACCAATGCGCGTTCTGCTTCGCTCGTGCGCCCGTCCAAATAGGATGAAAGCAGCGCCTCTACTCGCTCGTGTTCCGTCCGTCGCCTCAATAATCCCGCCATCTCACACCGCCTCGCCCTCACTTTGTAGACGATATTCAGTGGATACTAGTTCCCCGTGCTCCAACAACAGGTCCCGCAGCCGCGCCCGCGCCCGAGAGAGGCGCGATTTAACTGTACCCAGGTTTGCGCCGATCGCTTGCGCAATTTCCTCGTAACTCATCCCCTGTACATCGGAAAGCACAAGCACAATACGCTGATCGGGCGGCAGTTGCGCGATGCCGGCCTGAATGGCGTGGTTCAGCTCGCGGCGCTGTGTAAAGGCTTCGGGTGACTCGAGCTGGCTGGGCGGCAGTTCGGCATCGGGCGTGGGGTCTTCGACGTAAAGCGACTCGAGGGAACTGGCCGGGCGGCGCTTGACGCGGCGCAGCTCGTCATAGCAGGCGTTCGTCACGATGCGCAGCAGCCACGACTTGTACGATCCGCCGCGAAACCCGCCGATGTGGCGCCAGGCTGAGATGAACGCTTCCTGCGTCGCGTCGGATGCGGACGCAGCATCGCCCATGATGCGGTAGGCGAGGTTGTAGACTTGATGCTGATAGTTCAGCACCAAGGTGTTGAATGAATCCAGGTCGCCTTTTTTCGCGGCGGTGATGAGCGCCAGCTCGTCCATTCTGGTCACCATTTTATCAGACCATGCCGGATGGCACAAACGGCCATGAACGGGTGCACATCACCTTCGTCATCAAAGGTCGTGCGGCAGCCGTTAAGCCGCCGACGTAGCTACGGTTCAAACTCTGAATTTGGTGCTTGTCAACGTCGCAAAGTAGGAATATACTGAAATTGCTTCTTTGAACATTTTCCCCCTTGGTTGCGTGTAATTTACAAGTAACCAGACTCGCACACAGGGAGGCGGCCATGCCTGTAGCCACCGAAGATCTCATCCGCCGCTTTCAACGCGGCCAGCCCGGCGCGTTCGACGCGCTGTTCGAACGATACAAGGATTATGTTTATCGCGTGGCATTCTTTGTCACCCGCAACAGCGGCGATGCCGAAGAGGCCACACAAGAGACGTTCTTGGACTTGCTGCACGCACTGCCCCGTTTCAAGATAGAGGGCCCAGCCCGCTTTGAAACGTGGCTATACAAGATCACCGTCAACCGCTGCCGCAGCCGCTTCCGGCGCAAACGTCCTCCCTCTGCCGACTGGGACGAGTTGGCCGACGAGCTCGTCGCCGGAGTGAACGGCGACCCCGAGCACTCGGCGCTGCGGCGCGAGACGCGGGATGCCATCTGGCTGGCGGTGGACCGTCTGCCCGATGCTCAAAGGGAGGTCATTGCACTGCGATATCTTTCTGACCTCTCGTACATAGAGATCGCCGAGGCGCTAGACATCAATCAGGGCACGGTCAAGTCGCGGCTGTTTTACGCGCACCAGGCATTGCAGCAAAGCCTCTCACCTGTGGCCAGCGAGCTGGTTCGAACGGGGGTGGAACTATGACTGAGCATGTGATTGCGGAACTGGTAGCGTATCTCGACGGCGCGCTCTCGCCGTCTGAAACTGAGCGCGTCAAGGCGCACCTGGAGGGGTGCGAGACCTGTCGCGCGGAACTGGCGCGCGTGACGGCGCTACACGCCAACGTGGAGGCAACCATCAAGACGCGGACGGCGCGCGTCAAGCTGAACGGTGCAGCCTCTGAGCGCATCCGCGAGCGGCTACGCGCCGAGCAAAGCAAGCCCTCGCTCGCCACGTTGTGGGAGGGTCTGGTCGAGTTGTTCCGGCCGCTCATGCGCAGGCGTTATGCGCTGGCGCAGGCGGCGCTCGCCGTGCTGGTGATCGTCTTTAGCCTGGCTACATGGAACGCGACGACGTTCACCGCCCGCGCCGACGATCAAGAGACGATTGTCCTGGGCCAAGATCAATTTGCACCGGGCAGCCCGGCCAGCGTGCGTGTGGTGGTGCGCTCGGTGACGACCGGCCAGCCGATTGCCGGGGCCGACGTCAACGTGACGCTGCAGAGCAACCGCGCACCCATCGTCTATGACGGCAAGACGGATGCCACCGGCTCGGCAAACGTCTCGCTCAATATTCCGGCGGACATGGAAGGCAAAGCCAGCCTCGTCGTGCAGACGCGCTCGTCGCTGGGCCAAGATCGCATCGAGCGGCCGGTGGAGATCAAGCGCTCGTTCAAGCTCTACCTTTCGACCGATAAACCGGTCTATCAGCCCGGCCAGATGATTCACTTGCGTGCACTGGCGCTGAACGCTTTTGACCAGCACGCCGTCGCCGGCCAACCGGTCGAGTTTATCGCGAGCAACCCGAACGGCGATAAGGTGTTCCGCCAAAAGGTCAACACGTCGCCCTTCGGCATTGCCAGCGCCGATTTCCAACTCGCCTCGGAACTCGTCACCGGCAAGTACAACCTCCAAGCCGTGATGGGCGATACGACGAGCGAGCGAAGCGTCGAGGTCAAGCCGTACGTGCTGCCCAAGTTCAAGGTGAGCATCGAGACCGACCGCCCGTACTATGTGCCCGGCGCGCACGTGACCGGCGACGTGCAGGCCGACTACTTTTTCGGCAAGCCCACCTCCGGCGCGCGGGTCGAGCTACACGGCTATACGTATGACCCCGACCGTCGCCAGACTGTTGAGGTGTTCGGGCAGACCAACGCGCAGGGCAGCTTTCACTTTGAGTTCAACCTGCCGCCGGTTGCAGTCGGCGGGCAAGGTGGCACGGATCGCGCGACGTTCGACGTCGAAGTGGCCGTGATTGACCAGGCCGAGCACCGCGAGCAGGTGAGCAAGTCGCTGACGATTGCGCGCGACCCGCTGGTGATTGACGCGGTGGCCGAAAGCGGCACGCTGCGGCCCGGCGTGGAAAACATTGTGTATATCCTCGTCTCGTATCCGGATGGGCGCCCGGCCCGCGCGACGGTGACCGTTAACTCTGGTACGGGCGCAGTCACCGCGCCCCTACAGACAGGCGAGTACGGCCTGGCCGAGTATCGCTTTACTCCAGCGCCTTCACTAGGGACAGCATTGGACATCAGCGCCCAAGACAACACGGGCGCATCGGCCAGCAAGCGCATCACGCTCAACGCCGAGCCTGGAACAGGAACGGTTTTGCTCCGCACCGAACGCGCCGCTTATCGTGTGGGCGAGACGCTCAAGGCCGAAGCGCTGACCACCGCGCAAGCGGGAGCGGTCTACCTGGACCTGGTCAAAGACAACCAGACGATCGCTGCGTTCAGCGCGCCGATCAAGAATGGCCACGCAGTGTTTGCGGTTGACCTGGACACGGCCATGTTCGGCACGCTCGAGCTGCACGCGTATAACGTCCTGCCCGAGGGCGGGATCGTGCGCGATACGCGGCTGGTCGTGGTGGATCAGGCGCAAGACCTCGCTGTCGGCGTCGGGGCAGACCGCCCAGTCTATCGCCCCGGCGAAACCGCGCACCTGGCGATGACGACGACGCTGCAATCGGGCCAGCCCGTGCCAAGCGCGCTAGGTGTTGGCATCGTGGACGAATCGGTCTTTGCCGTTCAAGATCAAGCGCCCGGTTTTGCGCGCCTCTACTTTATGCTCGAAAAGGAGTTGCTAGAACCGAAAGTGGACGTGAACGGCTTTGACGTGCCGACGCTGCTTGCACCGCCCGACACTTCGGTACAACAGGCGCAAGACAATGCGGCCAAAGCCTCGTGGGCCGGCGCTCCCACGACCCAGTTTGCATTCGACATCCGCTCGCGCCTACAAAAGCTGGCCGAACTGGCCAGTCAAAGGGTCAAGGCGTTCATTCAACTGTCCGGCACGCTGGGCAAGACGCTCATCGTCCTGCCGCTGCTCGCGCTCATTGTCCTCATCTGGGGGCTGCGCCCCAGCGGCGTGCTGGGCAAGGCAGCGCGGACGGTGGTCAAGTGGACGGCGCTGGCGATCTTGTTTGCGCCGTTCGCCGCCATCGTCTTGTACGCGGGGCTGTGGATCATTAACGCGATTTTTGGAATCCTGGCCATGATCATGGCCGGCCTGGTCTGGTTGATCGTGTGGGCGTGGCTGGCGCTGTGCGCCTGGCGCAACAATGACCCGCGCGCGCAGTTGATGGCGGGATTGACGATGGCCTACACGCTGCTGGGTGGGTTGATGGCCTTTGTAGCCGAAAAAGGCGGCAACCTGCAAAGCAGCGCGCTCGTGTGGACGGTTGTGGCGTTTGCGCTGATGGTCTTGGTGCTGGCGATCTTTGGGCAGGGCTTGCGCCTGGAGGGACAGCGCCGCACGGCATGGGCGGCCACGCTCGTGGGACTCTTGTGGATTCCACTGGTCGTAACCGGGGCACTGGCTGCGCCAGACAACCCTCTCCTTAAAGTCGTCGGCAACCCAGCGATCTACAGCGGGCCGGTCGGCTGGTTGACTGGCTGCGGTGCTGCGGCCCCCATACCAGCTTCCGCACCCACACAGGCGCCGGCTCATGCCGCTGCAACCAGTGCGCCAGCTCCCACCAGTCCGCCCGCGCCGGCTGCTACGCCTGCAGCCCAACCCAAGCCCGCCGGCCAAGCAGCGGCTGCCGAGCCGGTGCGCCTGCGCCAGTTCTTTCCAGAGACCATGTACTGGAATCCCGAGGCGCTCACCGATAAAGACGGTCGCCTCAAGCTCGACGTGCCGCTGGCCGACAGCATCACCACCTGGCGCTTGACGGCGCTGGCTTCGACGCAGAACGGGCAGATCGGCTCGCAGACCTATGGCCTGCGCGTGTTCCAGGACTTTTTCATTGACCTGGACTTGCCGGTGCAGTTGACGGTGGACGACGAGGTTGCCGTGCCGGTGGCGGTCTATAACTATCTCACGACAACGCAACAGGTCAGGCTGGAAATCACGCCGGCCTCTTGGTTCGAGCTGATGGACGATCAGACCAAGACGATCAGCATCGCCGCCAACGACATTGACGTGGTGTATTTCCGCATCCGCGCCAAACAGTCCGGCACAGGGCGGATGATCGTCACAGGACACGGCAGCGTGATGTCGGATGCCATCGCCAAAGACGTGCACGTGGTGCCCAATGGCTCTCCGGTGCGGACGACGACAAGTGATTATCTGAGCGGCAACATCGAAGCTTCCGTTCCCGTCCCGATGCAGGCCATCCCCGGCACTGCGCGGATCGAGGTCAAGCTGTACGCGGGGCCTTCGGCGCAGATCGTCGAAGGATTGGACGCGCTGCTGCGGATGCCCGACGGCTGTTTTGAGCAGATCTCGTCCACGCTTTACCCGGACGTGCTGATCCTGGACTATCTCAACCGTACCAAGCGCACCGCGCCTGAAGTGCAGCTCAAGGCGACGAGCTTTATCGCCGCCGGATACCAACGCCTGCTCACTTACGAAGTCCAGGGTGGGGGCTTTAGCCTGTTCGGCCAACCGCCTGCCACGCTGATGCATACCGCGTACGGGCTGATGGAGTTTTCGGATATGGCAAAGGTGTACCCGGTGGATCGCGCCGTGATCGAGCGCACCGCGCGCTGGCTGCTCTCCCAACAGAGCGGCGATGGCTCGTGGGGCGGGCAAGGCTCGCCGGGGTACATGGAAAGCTGGACGACGCTGCGGAATGACAAGCTGCCGACGACAGCCTACATCACCTGGGCGCTGACCGAAGCCGACTATGGGCAAGAGTCGGGCACGCAGCGCGCGCGCTCGTACCTGCACTCGCATTGGAGCGAGGCGGACGATGCCTACACGCTGTCGCTTGTGGCCAATGCGCTGGCAGCGGCGAGCGATAGCACAGCGCGGTCGGCCCTTGACAAGCTGGCTTCGTTTGCCGTGCGCGAGCAAGACACTGCGCGCTGGACGGCCCGCACCCAATCGTTCACGGGCGCTTCGGGCAACGTGGCCGATTTGGAAACGACGGCGCTGGCAACCCAGGCGCTCTTGCGCGGTAAAAGCAACCAGAGCACCGTGCAAGCTGCGCTGCGGTATCTCACGCGCGCCAAGGATAGCTTTGGCACGTGGGAATCTACGCAGGCCACCATCCTTTCGCTCAAGGCGTTCCTGGCCTCATTTGACGCCGGCCCATCACAGCCGGACGCGACCATCGGCGTGTCGCTCAACGGCGGGTCCATGCAGTCTATCCGCATCACGCCCGAGAACGCCGACGTCGTCCAGGTGATCGCGTTTGACGACGGCGTCCAGCCTGGCGAGAACCGCATCAGTTTGCGCATGAGCGGGCAAAACACCGAGAACCTGGTGTACCAGGTCACGGCACAGTCTTACGTGCCCTGGGTCGCCCTGCCGCCTGTGTCTGCCTCCCCAATAGACATCGGCGTGACGTATGACCGCGACAACCTGATGACCGGCGACGAGCTGCAGGCGAGCGTGGTGATCACGCTCAACCGGCAGGCCAAGACGCAATGGGCCATCGTTGACCTGGGCGTGCCGCCCGGCTTTGACGTCGTGACCCAAGACCTGGACGAGTTGATCCGCCAGAGCAGTCAGCTCGTCACCAAGATTCGCCGCTATGAGCTGACCGGACGGCAGATCGTCCTCTATATGGAGAACCTGGACTATAAAATCAGCTTTGGCTATCGCCTGCGGGCCAAGTTCCCGCTCAAGGCCCAGGTGCCGCCGTCGTCGGTGTACGATTACTACAATCCGGAGGTGTCCGGCAGCCAGCCGCCGTCGTTGGTGAGTGTGACGCCGAGGCAGTGACGTGGAGTGTGGAGGGTAAAAAGTAGAGAGAGGCGGCGCGATCAACAAACAACCCGAAGGGTCCGGCTGACCCTTCGGGTTTTGCATCAGGGGTTTCTCTCACAGTAGC
>Ga0315268_10000802_pt1 | contig 36671 bp, 33 predicted proteins | sample C1_top_MG_FD_204535 | JGI IMG/M metagenome (GOLD analysis project Ga0315268, IMG submission 204535) | Sediment microbial communities from Yellowstone Lake, YNP, Wyoming, USA - C1_top | ecosystem: Environmental > Aquatic > Freshwater > Lake > Sediment | place: USA: Wyoming | collected 2017-08-01
ACTTTCATTCGGGGGAGGTATATCTGTTCGGGAGATTGAAGACAAACAGATACTTGCTTATAAGGTCATGCAGCTACAGAAGCGACAGTTCTACATGCGCAGCTACGGGAATCTTTATAAGGGTAGAACTCTTGATACAACATCGGCGTATGTGAAAGTGGAGTTTCCACATCTGACTTCAGCCCATCCTTTGTAGAGGAATTTGTGAGAGCTGCCCCATAAATAAAATGCACAATAGGAAGAAATTGTTAAAGGCACGAGAAAATTGGAGAAAGGATATTTAAATATAGAGGAACTATCTGAATATCTTGGAATTAAAAAATCTACCCTGTATGCCAAGGTAGCTAAGAGACAGGTCCCTTTTTATAAGATAGACCGCCTTATACGGTTTAAAAAGACCGAAATAGACCGGTGGGTAAATAGCTTAAGGCAAGAACCGATTCGGACTAATAAGAAAGCAAGAGAGATTCTTAAAGGTCTGAATAGCAGGAAGACAGATGTAAACAGTCTTGTCAAAGATTGTATTGAACTAGTTAAAAGGAACAAGTATAATCCTGTCCAACGGGAACCAGACCACTATAAGGGCCTCGGAAAGGAGGCTAAAGATGGGACTTTATAAGAGAGGCCACGTCTGGTGGATGAGGTTCACTTATAGGGGACAGCGAATAAGAAAATCCGCAGAGACTACAGATAAAAAATTGGCAGAGCGGATTTATCACAAAATCCTCGGGGAAATTGCAGAAGGGAAGTGGTTTGAGAGATTACCAGGAGAGGATAAGACTTTCAGAGAGATGATGGAGAGATTTGAATCTGAATATTTCTCAAATCTGGCAAGTTTTAGGGCCTGCAAGAGTTACGTAAAGGGACTCGTGGCTTTTTTTGAAGGTTATACCCTTTCGGAAATTACACCAAGCCTCATTAACGAATTTAAAATTAAAAGAAAGGCTGAGGGAGTGAAGCCAGCGACTATTCATCGGCAGTTTGATATCATGAAGCGGGCCTTCAATATTGCTATTCGCGAATGGGAATGGTGCAAGACTAACCCTGTGACAAGGGTATCTCTGGAAAGGCCAAATAACAAGAGGGATAGATGGCTCACACTTGAGGAAGAAAATAGACTCCTTCAAACTTGTCCTCAATGGTTCAAGGAAATAATCATCTTCGCCCTTAATACAGGCGTGAGACTGGGAGAAGGCCTTTCTTTAACCTGGAAGGGAGTTGACCTGTTTAGAAAGACTGTGACCATTTTCAAATCAAAAAATAATGAGAGAAGAACAATCCCTTTAAATGAGACGGTCTTTGAGATGCTTAAAGCCAAGTCGAAGGTGAGGTCAATAAGGACAGACCTTGTGTTTCATAGTAAAGTTCATACTCCGCTTACCAATCGTAACATTGAAAGGGCTTTTCATGCTGCCTTAAGAAAAGCCAATATAGAAGATTTCCGGTTCCATGACCTAAGACACACCTTTGCCACAAGGCTGGTTCAGTCAGGAGTAGACCTTTACAAAGTCCAGATTCTCTTGGGTCACAAGACTTCAATAATGACTCAGCGGTATGCCCATCACTACCCTGAAAGCCTACGAGATGGAGTCGCTGTTCTTGACAAAATTGGCACAAATTTAGCACATTTAGAGGGAAAAGAAAAAAGCCACAGAGATAACTCATTGAAATCATTGAATAAGGGCGGTTAGCTCAGTTGGGAGAGCGCCACGTTCGCAACGTGGAAGTCGGGGGTTCAAGTCCCCTACCGTCCACCAAGGTTGGAGTGGAAAAGTGTCTCCTGCGACAAAGCTAAGCAATGCCGCAGGAGACAAAGTTGATTAGCCCTCACAGCAAATGCGTCTTATTTTTTTCTTCCCTGTAGGGGAAATAGCCATAACGACTTCGACCTTATTTCCGCAGCAGCTGCAACGTTGTATTCTGTTTTTGGCATCAGCCCTTGCTGAAACGTCGGTCTTTGATTTTCCTTTCTCTGCCATACTGTTCCCTCCTTTCGTCTCTTAGAGTCTTTGAATAAATCCCAGTTCTACATTTACCAGACACGCAATTCCCCCCATGATGATCTTTTGCACAATTGATCGACATGGTGAGGGCTTAACGCCCATTAGAAAACCTCACAAATTTTTATTTTATTACAAAAACGAAAATATTTTCAAGGGGGGTACTTTCAGGCCCAACGAGCTTGAGCTGAAGAATGCTATTAAGTTATTACGAGGTAAAGGTAAATTTTACGAAAACCTCATCTCCCACGCCATGGCATTTTCATAATCCTTGAACAGTCTCTCACGTCTTCGAAATTCAGAGGTATGCACCAATTTCTTGCCATTCTTCATTTTCTCCCTCAAAGTGCTATGTAGCATTTCATGATATACAACATACCTGATGAAATAATTCGGGACATTTTTCCTATCCAAGACGGAATTTATCAAAATAGTGTTAGTGTGTTTGCTGTAACTACCTAATGTGCGCTTCCTTACTGCTCTCCGTGCACTCCCCTTACTCCAGCTAATCGATGCGGGGATTTTACTTCTAAAATATTCATTGTTGAGAGCATCAAAAATTTCTCTCAGATCATGAAATCTGCCCTGTGTGCGGATTTTAGACCGTCTGGATTTCTGCTCTCTTTTTTTCAGACAGGTTTGATTCTCGCGGATGAATTTTCTGATATGCGGCGTCCGACTCCTCCTTGCTTTAATGAAACTAACTATCTCCCTGATGACCTCATTACTGGCATTAAGAAACATCCAATGCATTCTGACAGAAACCGAATTGTTCTTCGTTTTTATTGAAAGTAGATTGGTAGAATTGTCTGTAAGGGTAAGAGAAACAGATTTCCCGATCACATGCTCAAGGTAATCCCTAAGGGTATCTTTATTGTTAGAAAACTGCAAGTTGAGTTGAAACATGATAATCCATTATATACAAAAGCATACTCATTGGTTTTTATAGATAACGCATTAAATGTTGCTACATTGTCATTGCGAGCCCGAAGGGCGTGGCAATCTCATTCATGGGATTGTTTCGTCGCCGCCTCAGGCGGACTCCTCGCAATGACACTCCACTTAATGCGTTTGTATTAGTACCTCAATCATATAGTCATTTTTTTATGTTGCCCAGAAAAACACACTGTATTACAGCATAGTCTAACTCAGATTATTCAGATCCTTTCTCTTGTATTCTTTCATTAAGTCTGCTACTGTTAATTGAGTAAGTTTTTTATGGGTATGGGTGTATTACTTCAAAGAGATTTTCTTAGATCAATGGAGAATACACCTCCTCTTTTTGTACCTCAAGATTTTATACAGAAAAATTTACACTGCTTTTTTAAAAACCAATTATTCCTATATTAGATAAGATGGGCTATAATAGTTTCTAAAAAATCAGGAGGATTAGATAGAAAAACTACCTGACAAAAAAGGCTACTTCGGTATCTATGGTGGACGTTTTGTACCTGAGACCCTCATACCTGCACTCAAGGAGCTTGAGGAGGCATTCTTTAGATCTAAAAAAAATAAGGAATTCCAGAAGGAACTCAGTCATCTCCAAAAAACGTATATAGGAAGACCAACGCCGCTCTATTTTGCCAGACGCTTCACAGAATATCTCGGAGGTGCAAAGATATATCTGAAGCGTGAAGACCTCGCACATACAGGGGCCCATAAAATAAACAATGCCATTGGCCAGGCATTACTTGCAAAGAAGATGAGTAAACAAAGAGTGATAGCAGAGACAGGTGCCGGACAGCATGGAGTAGCAGCTGCAACAGGCGCAGCCCTTGTTGGCCTTGAGTGCGAAATATATATGGGCACAGAGGACATGAAAAGACAGGCATTGAATGTATTCAGAATGAGACTCCTTGGTGCTAAGGTTACTGAGGTGCCTCTTGGGTCACGGACATTAAAAGATGCAATCAATGAGGCACTGCGGGATTGGACTACGAATGTCAGGACAACACATTATGTTTTGGGTACGGTGTTCGGCCCTCATCCCTTTCCTGTTATGGTCAGAGACTTTCAGTCAATTATAGGGAAGGAGGCAAAAAAGCAGATACTTGACGTTGAAGGTAGACTTCCTGATTATTTAATAGCATGCGTTGGGGGCGGGAGCAATGCTATCGGACTCTTCCATGCTTTTCTGAAACAAGGTATCAAGATGATTGGCGTTGAAGCAGGAGGTAAAGGCATAGAAACTGGAAAACATGCCGCAAGGTTTGCAGGTGGCTCTATCGGGGTATTCCAAGGTTGTAAAAGTTATCTGCTACAAGACGACAATGGAAATGTACTCGGAACACATTCTGTCTCGGCAGGTCTTGATTATGCATCTATCGGACCAGAGCATCCCTATTTGAGAGACAAAGGAATTATTCAATATACATATGCAACAGATGATGAAGCATTGGCTGCTTTTGAACTCTTATCTAAGATAGAGGGTATTACTCCTGCACTCGAGTCTGCTCATGCCCTTGCAGAAGTCATGAAAATTGCACCTAAACTGTCTAAAGAAGAGATTATCGTAGTAAACCTTTCAGGTCGTGGTGATAAGGATGTTCAACACGTAGCAAGGATCAAAGGGATAGAATTGTGATTTCAAGAATCGAAAAAACATTTAAGGTATTAAAGAAAAGAGGGAAGAATGCCTTTATCCCTTATATCATGGCTGGGGATCCATCCTTAGAGGGTACCAAAGATGTTGTGCTTTTGTTTGAAGAATGTGGGGCTGATATCGTTGAAATAGGTGTGCCTTTTACAGATCCCCTTGCGGATGGTCCAACAATCCAAATGGCATCGGAGAGGGCATTAAAAGCAGGCATCACGCTGAAAAAGGTTATATCATTTGTAAAAGATTTAAGGCAAAGCACACAGATACCTTTGGTACTTATGACTTATTACAATCCTGTGTTCAAATACGGAGAGGAGAAGTTTGTTAGAGATGCAAAGGATGCAGGAGTTGATGGTGTAATCATCCCTGACCTACCACCAGATGAAGCAAAGAGTTTGATAAGTTCTTCAAGGAAGATATCCCTTAATGTCATATTTCTCCTCGCACCGACGTCAACTCCTGACAGAATAAAGAAGGTGGCGAAGGCATCGAGAGGTTTTATATACTATGTTTCGGTGACTGGAATAACAGGAAGCACGCTTTTACTCGATGGTTCTATGGAGACATTGATATCAGAAACAAGAAAATATACAGATAAACCAATAGCAGTTGGTTTTGGTGTTTCTACACCCGATGAGGCATCAGCAATATCAAAGGTATCTGATGGCGTAATAGTAGGAAGTGCCATAGTCAAAAGACTAAATGAATTCCCTGACGGTCTGAAGAAGTATATTATTAGCCTTCGGGAGGCAATAAAATGAACGATATCCTTAAGAAAAAGCTTCAGCAGCTTAATACCTTGGTTGAACTCTCCTCTCTTATAAATTCAAGCCTTGACACGATGGAGATCAAGAAACGCGCAATTAATGCTGCCACAAGTCTTTTGGATGCTGAAACAGGTAACCTTTTACTTATTGACCAGGAAACAGAGGAGATATTCTTTGAGGCTGGCCTTGAAGAAAAATTAAAAAAGCTTAGGTTAAAGAAAGGTGAAGGGATTGCTGGATGGGTAGTCGAAACAGGAGAGCCCTTGATTATCCAGTATACGAGATCAGACCATGAGTTTTTAAAACAAGTTGATAAAAACGATACCTTTGCCATTCGGGATATGGTATGTGTACCTCTGAAGACAAAAGACAAGGTTATAGGAGTCCTTCAGGTAATTAATAAGAAGCATGATTACTTTGATGAGGATGATAAAGAGGTACTTATAGCTCTTGCAAATCAGGTTGCAATCGCAATAGAAAATGCGAACCTCTATCAAGAACTGAAAGAGGCTTTTTATTGCATAGCTATGGCCCTTTCAGAAGCGATCGAAAAACGGGATTCTTATACCGGAGGGCATACAAAAAGGGTAATGGACTATAGTGTCTCTATAGGAAAAGCCATGCGACTTCCAAGGAAAGAACTTGAGAACCTTGAGCTTGCTGCTATACTACATGATGTCGGAAAGATAGGGGTAAAGGACGATATCCTTTTAAAGGGCGGTAAGCTTGACCATAATGAACTCAAAGAAATGATCAAGCATTCGAGGTACGGCGCTGAAATACTCAACCATCTCAGACAGCTAAAAGACGTCGCCCCTGGAGTTAAAGGACATCATGAAAGGTTTGACGGCAAAGGTTATCCGGACAAACTCAGTGGGGAAGAAATACCATTAATAGCAAGGATAATTGCTGTTGCGGACGCCTTTGATGCAATGACCACAGACAGGCCATACAGAAAGGCCAAGAGTCCTGAGAAAGCCCTTAAGGAACTCAGGGATAAAATGGGAACACAGTTTGATAGAAAAGTTGTTGAGGCCTTCATAAGGACATAAAAGGGTATAGGAAGCTTTTCGAATCACTAATAATAGTAAAGATTGCGAAGCATATGAGTGCGATAATAACCAAATATGAAGTTAATTACGTGAGCTTATTTGGAATTTAATTGAGATGGCTTGGTTTAAGAAAACAAAAGACTTAAAATCCGATAAGAAGGTAAGGATTCCTGAAGGACTGTGGATCAAGTGCGATAGCTGCAAAGAGATAGTATATAGGAAGGAAATAGAGAAAAATCTCAAGGTCTGTCCAAAATGCAATTATCATTTCCGAATAAGTGCACAGGAAAGGCTGAAACTTCTTATAGACGAAGGAAGTTTCATAGAATTCGATAGTGGCCTTTTGTCAGGTGATCCTCTTAATTTCAAGGACTCTATCTCCTATAGGGACAGAATAAAGGAAAACCAGAAAAAGAGTAATATCAAAGAGGCCGTAATTTCAGGAAATGCCCTTATAAAGGGCTATCCTGTATGTCTCGTCGTGATGGACTTTTCCTTTATGGGTGGAAGCATGGGTTCTGTTGTAGGTGAAAAGGTCTCAAGGACAGCTGAACGAGCCCTGGAGAAAAAGCAACCTCTAATAACTGTTTCATCCTCTGGTGGGGCAAGGATGCAGGAAGGTATATTTTCTCTTATGCAAATGGCAAAGGTCTCTGCTGCTATAGGTAGATTGCAGGATAATGGAATTCTGTATATCTCCATTATATCTGACCCCACATTTGGTGGTGTTACTGCGAGCTTTGTTATGCTCGGTGATATCATTATTGCTGAACCAAAAAGCCTTATAGGTTTTGCCGGCCCCCGGGTTATAGAACAGACCATAAAACAACCTCTCCCGGAAGATTTTCAAAGGGCTGAGTTCGTTCTCGAACACGGCATCATAGACATAGTTGTAGAAAGGAAAAGCCTAAGAGATACGCTCACAAAGCTCTTCGAACTTCTGCAATGAGCTATAGCGAGACAATTCATTATCTCTATAATCTCCAGAAGCACGGTATCAAATTCGGACTCGATAATATCAGCAAACTTATGTCGGCCCTCGAAAACCCTCACAGAGCATTCCCATCCATTCATATTTCAGGTACAAACGGGAAGGGCTCAACATCTGCTATTATTGCATCTATTCTGAAGGCTTCGGGTCTAAAGGCCGGGCTTTTTACATCACCCCACCTTCTCAGTTTTACCGAGAGAATCAGAGTTGACAATGAGGAGATAACAGAATATGAAGTTGTAAATTTGGCTGAAGAGATAAGGGAAAAAATCTCAAATCTTCAATCTTCTATCCCAGGTTTCTCACCTACATTTTTCGAGGTGGTTACTGCAATGGCATTTCTTTATTTCAGAAGAAAAAAGATAGACATAGCTGTAATAGAGGTAGGTATGGGAGGAAGGCTCGACGCTACTAATATAATCATACCCGAAATAACTGTAATTACAAGCATAGGTTATGATCATAGAGAATTTCTTGGGAATACACTAAAAGAGATAGCTTATGAAAAGGCAGGCATCATAAAGGATGGCATACCTGCTGTTGTCTCCTCTCAAACTCCAGATGTCTTGGAGGTTATCAAAGCAAAGGCAGAAGAAAAAAATGCAAAGGTGTACCTTTATGACAGAGATTTTTCATCAACGCTCAAAAGAGATGACCTCTCAGGGATATATTTTGACTACTTTAATGGCGATTATTTTACAATTTATGATTTATACCTACCCCTTGCTGGTGAGTTTCAGATGCTGAACGCTTCTGTTGCCATAAAGGCAGTTGAACTCCTTATTAAAAAATTAACTTCCCGCTCCTCACTTCTTGCTTCTCATACCAAGTTGCGTTCATATTTATCACCCTCCCCAACCCCTCCCATCATCTCTCATCACTTCATCAGGGAGGGTATCAGAAATGTAAAATGGCCGGGAAGGCTGGAGATTGTGAGAACTGAACCTCTAATCCTTATCGACGGGGCACATAACGCTGATGCCGCAGTGGCTCTCTCTCACGTATTGAAGAAAAACTTCCTCGACAGATTTAAAAGGATCATACTTGTTCTCGGCATCATGGGTGATAAAGATATAGAGGGTATTATGAGGCCTCTTCTTCCTTTAGCTACTGAGATAATACTCTCTTCACCCGATTATGAGAGAGCAGCCTCCCCTCCCAGACTCGCTGCAATAGCAGCGTCCCTGGGATTCCCTGACGTGCATATTGCACCGACCGTAAAAGATGCTCTTGAATTAGCAATAAATATTTGTCATCAGTCAAATCCTCTCTTACCCCACAATAATCCCCCCTCACCCCCCTTTATTAAAGGGGGGATTACTAACTCAACATTCATCACTCAGCACTCGTCACTTATTTTGGTTACAGGTTCCTTTTATACAATAGGGGAAGCGAAAGAATTCATTGGGCACAAAGGAGTGCTTACAAGGCTGAGGGAGTAACAGAGAGATATGGGTTATGGTTCTTAGGATAACGAGTAAAATGCGCTGTTTGAAGCTTATTGCTTTATATTTCACCATTTACTGTTTACTGTTTACGAATCACTGTTTTGCAACAGATGAGACAACCATAACTTCAGAGACTCTTGAATACTCAGAAGATGCATCTACGTATATTGCAAAGGGTTCTGCGAGGCTCGAGAGTATAGATAAGGTCATCGAATCAGATGAGATGAGCTATAACGCGCAGACATCTGAAGTTGTTGCCATCGGCAACGTGAGATATGATGATCCCGATATGTGGTTCACTGCGAGCAAGGCGGAGTTAGATGTTGAAAATGAGACAGGTAAGCTCTACAATGCAGAAATTCTTTTTAAAGAAGATAACTATCATGTCGCTGGGAAAGAGATTGAGAAGATGGACGAAAAACACTATTTTGCTCCTGAGGCTACCTTTTCGACTTGTGATGCTCCTATTCCTGCATGGTGTTTTAGAGGAAAAAATGTAGATCTTTTGGTTGATGAAAAACTAAAAGCAAAAGATGCATTTTTCCTTATCAAAAACACTCGTGTACTCTACTCCCCTTATATCTCAGTTCCATTTCAAACCGAAAGAAAGACAGGATTTCTGATGCCGTTTTTTGATAATAGTAATACAAGAGGAATACACTTAGGGATACCGTTTTTCTGGGCTATATCAGAGAACATGGATGCGACTGCCACTATGGATATATTCTCCAAAAGAGGTATAGGAGAAGGTCTGGAATTCAGATATGTAGAACCCGGAAATATCAAAGGCAACTTATGGCTTTATCATATATGGGACACAGAGTTTAATAAAGATTATTTAGAGATTAAAGCCTTACATGATGAGAGGTCAGAAAAGGGAATTGGGGGCTTCCTGAGTGTAAACTACGTAAACAGAAAAGACTTCTATAGGGAATTCAATCCGTATTTCGAAAAAATTACACTTCGCTTTCTTGACTCAACAGGAGAGATATCCCTCCCCTTTGAAAACTCTCGCATTTATTTCTTATCTCAGTACTGGGTTGACCTGAAAGAAGGAACAAATCCTCCTTCTCAGAGATTACCAGAGTTAGGATATGTCCTTAATCCTACAAAAGCTGGCCCTTTCTGGTTTTCTGCCACTGCTACAGCCTCCAATTTCTGGAGGGATGAAGGTATTACGGGGCAGAGATTTGATATTTATCCGAGGGTATTATATGAGTTAGGAAGTGATATTATTTTATCCCAGGCCCTCGGTTTTCGAGAGACTGCCTATTCATTGCACAGGAGTGAAGATGACTTTCTTCATAGAGAAGCCATTGAATATAATGCACTAATCCACACGAGTTTTTTAAAGAGATATGGTTCCTTTATGCATGTATTAGAACCTTCTATCGGATATACCCTCATCACAGACTCTGAAAAGCTGCCTGTTTTCGATTCAACAGAACTTTTTAAAAAGACGTCCACAATAGAACTATCCATCATTAACAGGTTCTTAGATAGTAGCAGAGAGTTTATCATCATCAGGGCTTCACAGGCATTTGACGCAGATTTAGGAGACAGGCCATTCCTGCCATTTAAACTCGAGGTTGGGTTGAAAAAGCCTATATCCTTGCGAGCAGATGCGACCTATGATGTGCATGAAGGGAAGCTCAATAGTGTTGATTCTAATATAGGATTTGGCATCCCTAAAGGAACGATTTGGGCTGGTCAGAGATATAACAGGTTAGAAGATGTGGTCTCTTACACAACAGGATTTATGTTCACTCCTTATAATCCCTGGACTGTGTCAGGAAGAGTCTGGTATAACGCTAAAGAAAAAGAGTTTAAAGATGTTGCAGTAGCCCTTAAATATATGGGTCAGTGTTGGGGTGTAAAGACGGAATTTATTAAAAGGCCTCATGATTTTACTTTCTCAGTAATGTTTGAACTTAAAGGTATTTCTAAAGCTAAGATATAAATCTCGCTATCTTTCTTTCTATTTTTACAATGGAATCTTCTAAAGAAGTTTTATCTGTATCTACTATAATCTCCGGATTCAACGGCTCTTCGTAGGGCACAACCATCCCTGGTACTGGCCAGCCTTCAGCACCTTTTTTATAAATGCCCTTAGGTGCCTCATGTCTTTCCAACCTCTGTTTCTCTCTTTCCATGCATAACTCAAACGGGCATTTCAGATATACCTCTATGTATCGCGGCATGAGCATCCTTGCAAGGTCTCTCCATCTCCTAAGGTTCCCTGTTGCATCAATGACTACGTGATGCTCGAGTTCTGTAAGCTTCTTTGCTATATAAACAAGCGCCCTATATACTATCTCCCTTTCTGTATCAGAATAGGTTGGTTCAGGTGTAACAACTTTCCTTAACTCATCCACCCTAAGTACAGTAAATTCCGGGTGCGCCTTTTTAAAGGCATCAGCAATAGTACTCTTTCCGCTGCCCGGCAGGCCAGTTATCCATATAGCAATACCGCCCATAGGTTTAAACCATTTTAACCCAAAAAATGCATTTACATAATGCTGATGTTGTGAAAAAATTTATTTTTCGATACCTTAGTGTACCTTTAACTGATGATATACGGAATATTTTTATGAATATTACCAATAAAGATATTCCCAATAATTCATCGAGTTAATCCACCTCAGGCGGATTAAATAAATTTTTGAGCAATGTCTGCATTATTCGGGTTCAACATACACTTTAAGGCAAAAAGAGGAGACTGCTTGAGGTTATAAATGAGAGAGGGACTTCTTTAAAATAATGGAGAAAAGACTCAATCGAACAATCCAGTGAGTACATTTGTCTTATCTTCAATTACCTGTGCCAGTTTCTCCTGTTCGTTCTTCAACCTAAACAGTTCGTCAGCAATATTCAGTGAAGTAAGAATTAATGCCTTCACAGGCATCATATTGGGCAAGGAGCTATTCACTTCCCTAAGTTTTTCATCTACATAGGAAGCGAGCTTTCTAATGTATTCTTCGGGAGCATCTCCTTTTATAGTATATTTCTGACCCAGGATATAGACTTCGACACTCCCCATTGTCTATTCTTTCTCTGATTCGAGCATCTCGATTTCGTCGAGAAGACTCTCGATCTGGTTCTTTATTATATGCTTCTCTGACTTAAGCTGTTCGATCTCCTGAATCTTTTCACCGAGCAGTACCTCGAGCTCTTTTATCTTTCTATGCAAGATTAGTTTTTCTTCCTTTAGGGTCTTGACCCTCTCAATAGCTATTGTGATCTTGTCTTCAAGATTTTTAAGTCTTTCCAAAGGCATAACCTCCTTTCTTATATCTGTAAGTTGGTTGTCATCAAAGAGGGTCTTCTTCAAAACCATCGCATCTAAGATAACAAAGATTTTGGCTAAAGTCTATAGGTTTATCTTACGGAAGATAAAAGAACTCCTCTTTCTATTAAATCATTGTACCGTAGATGATTCCACGGGTGAACTTTTTATAGCCTCTTCTTCAACAGGTGCCCTTTTATACTCAAAAAAGGTAACCATAACTCTCTTTATATAGTTTTTTGTTTCACTATATGGAATGTCTTCAATGAATTCATCTGTGGACTTATAAGTTCCTTTTTGAATCCACTTTTTTACCTTCTCCTCACCTGCATTATATGCGGCAAGGGCATAAATGTAGGAGCCGAATTCCTTGATCAAGTTACTCAGGTAATATGTGCCAAGCTGGATATTATTTTTAATATTACGAATCTGGGATATATTGTTTATTCTCAGCTGGAGGTTGCCGTCAAGCCTAAATGCTGTCTGGGGCATAAGCTGCATGAGGCCTATAGCCCCAGCCGTGGACCTGGCTTCAGGATCGAACATACTTTCTTCTCTCATAACAGAGAGAATGAAAAGAGGGTCAACACCATGTCTTCGAGCAGTTACTTCGACAGTATCCCAGTATGCGCGAGGATAACAAAGATGATAAAGCCTATCTATGTAAGGAAGCCTTTCCGTAAGCTTAACTATATACTTATATTCTCCAAGATCCTGGAATTTTGAGCCTATATAGAGGAGATCATCTATTGATGTTGTGGTTTTTGAAATGTGGATTAATTCTAATAAAGCCTCTTTTGACAACCCGATTTCGAAGAGAGCCTCTATGCGATCAACTTTTTTGGGTGCAAAAAAAGCCTCTCTGACAGAGGTTGCATTCTTAAGAGATTTTGGGATTTCAGAATCATTTGATTTTTCGAGACATCCCTCTGTTCTTATGTAGGATAGGGTGCTGTAAAAATCTCTATCCTTTTTCTGCAGTGCATGGTACAACTCCTTGGCATCCTTTCCAGAGGCCTCGAGACTCCGTGCCTTCCAGTAAAGATATCTGGTGTCCCTGTACTCTTCATATAGTTTTGTGAAGATGTCAGCAGCCTTCCCATATTCCCCTGTGAGGAAATAAGTCCATCCGATTCCCCACAGGGCGTCTGCCCTTTCTGAAGGATATTGCTCTACAACATTCTGATAAATCTTTAGGGCTTCCTCAGTCTCTCCATCTCCCCTCTTGTCAGAGGCAACAGCGACGAGAATGGTACCGGCTCGTTTATCTCCTGTTTTTAAGAGCTCTTCGAGGGCAGAATTGAATGATTCCTTTTCCCCCGCTCGGTATAGAGAATATACCCTCCAGAATTTTTCATTTGTGCTCTCATAGATTCCTGCTGCTTCAAGATATCTTTTCTGCTTAAAAAGCGATAGGGCAAGACTCTTCAGAATCTCATTTCTTAAACTTCCATCATCTTTTTCTATTGCTGACCAGAGCGTAGATTCTGCCCCCTTGAAGTCCATAAGCCTCATTAGGTTTGAGGCCCTTTCAATAAGGTCTGTTACTTGAATATCAGAGGGACATATTTCATTGCAGGCCAACTCCGAAAAAGGGCCAGCATATATACAGATTTCCTTGAAGATAGGTTTTGCAACATCTACATTATGCTTTTTAAGCCACTGGGCATATGCATACTTAATCTCTACATCTTTTGGGTAGTCCTTTATAAAGGATTCAAACATCTTCTCGATATTTTCTTGAGATACTTTTTCGGCTTCTTCAATCTCTTTTATCCTGACTTTTTTTCTGAGGGGTGTATCAGGATATTTCTTCAGGAGGGTGCGAATTGTTTTCAGAGACTCTGCATGACTTCCTGTTTCGTGATATGCTTCAGAGAGCCATAAGAGGGCATAATCTCCGAGGAGGGGAAATTCTTTTTCTGCTTCAGAAAGGCTTCTTATGGCATCTTCATATTTCTTACCCTCCAGTTCTTCTTTACCCTTTTTGAGAAATGCCTTACCATCGATATCTTCAGAATAAACTATTGAGTATTGAAGGATGAACATCAAGAGGCACAGAAAACGCAGTATCATAAAAATATATTAGACAAAATAAAATTTTTAGACAACAGGAGAGATTATATTGAAAGATACAAACATCTCATCTCATCCTACCTGAGGTATCTTTGCTGACTGTTATCACCATAGCTGATACCTCTGTTAGAGAAAGGGGCTATTTTATCAAATACTGGAGGCGGCGAGCGGATTTGAACCGCTGCATAAAGGTTTTGCAGACCTCTCCCTTAGCCACTTGGGTACGCCGCCAATAACGACAGTTATAAGTTAAAAGTGAAATGTTTTCTAACTTGTTACTCTTAACTTGTCACTTGTAACTGTTTTCTATGGAGCGGGTGGCGGGATTCGAACCCGTGACCCCAACCTTGGCAAGGTTGTGCTCTACCAGCTGAGCTACACCCGCATTAAACATTACACTTCGAAAAGAAAAGTTAAAAGTTTAAAGAAACTAATTCTTAAATCACAACTCTTAACTTGTATTTAATTTATAGGCTATAATGAACAATGTTGAATATTAATGAAAAAAAGCAGACTTTGTCAATATGGTGTACCCTGACTTAGAGGAATTCAAGTCTCTTTCATCAAAGGGGAATCTTATCCCGGTTTATAGGGAAATTCTTGCTGATACAGATACGCCCGTTTCAGCTGCCTTGAAGCTTGGAGGCACCCCTTCATTTCTGCTCGAGAGTGTTGTAGGGGGTGAAAAGTGGGCACGATATTCCTTTCTTGGTTCAAGCCCATCAAAGGTCATAAGGAGTTGGGGAAAGAAAACAGAAATAAGAGATGCCAAAAGGGGAACAGAGATATTCGAGGTAGAAGATCCTCTTGAAATTATAAAAAAAGAGAGCACTAAATACAAACCAGTTGATGTTAAGGGTTTGCCCAGGTTTTATGGAGGCCTTGTGGGATATATAGGCTATGACACGGTCAGATTTTTTGAGAAGATTCCAGACCAAAAAAAAGCAGGGATAGACCTTCCAGACATATTTTTTATGGTTGCAGATATGATGCTTATATTTGATAGTTTGAGACAAAATATAAAGATCGTGTCCAATGTATGCCTTGATGAAAAAGATTCTACTGAAGCATACTTAGAGGCAGTAGGAAAGATAGAGGACGTCATAGAGAGGTTAAGGCAGTCAACGATTCGAGGTCAGAAGTCAAATCCCCTCTTACCCCCCTTTACTAAAGGGGGGCGTGAGGGGATTAATAATACATCGCTTGTTACTTATCATTCCTCACCTTCAGGATATTCATCATCTTTTGTAACAAAAAAGGCATTTGAGGATGCAGTACTTAGAGGGAAGGAATACATAATGTCAGGTGATGTGGTTCAGGTTGTGCTCTCACAAAGATTTGAAAGGGAGTCTTTTACTGATCCCTTTAATATTTACAGGGCCTTACGCGTCATAAATCCTTCTCCCTATATGTATTATATTGATACAGGCGATGCAAAACTTGTGGGTTCATCCCCTGAGATACTGGTACGGCTTGAAGGAAGAAAGATAATACTAAGACCTATTGCAGGAACTCGAAGGAGAGGCGAAGCAGAAGAAGAGGATAAATTCCTTGAGTCAGAACTTAAGAATGACCCTAAAGAGACAGCTGAACATATAATGCTCGTTGACCTCGGAAGAAATGATGTTGGGAGGGTCGCAGAGATAGGCTCTGTAAAAGTTACCGAACTGATGGGTGTTGAGCGGTATAGCCACGTTATGCACCTTGTTTCGAATATAGAGGGTAATCTAAGAGATGGACTGGATGCCTTTGATGTGTTAAGGGCTTGTTTCCCAGCTGGCACTGTTACAGGAGCCCCTAAAGTGAGGGCAATGGAGATTATAGAAGAACTTGAGCCAACAAGAAGGGGGCCTTACGCAGGAGCAGTTGGATACTTTAGTTATTCAGGGAATATGGATACTTGCATCACAATTAGGACACTCGTAGTAAAAGATAACAGGGTTTATGTTCAGGCTGGCGCAGGAATAGTGGCTGACTCAATTCCTGATAGAGAATATGCTGAAACTGTGAACAAGGCAATGGGTATGATAAGGGCTGTTGATATGGCGGAAAAGGGGTTAGGTTAACAGGCAGTAAACAGATGCAGACATTGCTCGAAAATTTATTTAATCCACCTCAGGCGGATTAACTTGATAAGTTTATTGGGAATATCTTTATTCGTTCCATCTACTATAATATTCCAAGAGCTATCAATTAAAGGTACACTGAGGTATCAAAAAATAAATTTTCTCACAACGCCCGCATCTCAACGTATATTCAACTGCTCCTATTTGCATGACTTGGAAGGTAAAAGTAATGTTATTGATGATTGACAATTACGATTCATTTACTTACAACCTAGTCCAGTATTTGGGAGAGCTTGGGGAGGATATAATGGTCTTCAGGAATGATAAGATCACAATCCAGGAGATTGAAAGACTGCATCCTGAAAGGATTGTAATCTCGCCTGGCCCCTGTACTCCGAAGGAGGCCGGTATATCGGTTGAGCTGATAAGATACTTTGCAGGAAAGATTCCAATCTTGGGTGTATGCCTCGGCCATCAATCTATAGGTGCCGCATTTGGCGGGGAAATAATAAGAGCCCCTCGACTTATGCATGGAAAAACTTCGATGATATCCCATGATGGAAAAATGGTATTTGAAGGCCTTCCAAACCCTTTCGAGGCAACGAGGTATCATTCTCTTATAATTAAGAAAGAAACCCTTCCTGACTGTCTCGAGATAACCGCATGGACTGATATAGGTGAGATAATGGGTGTAAGGCACAAGGGTGCATTAATAGAGGGAGTTCAGTTCCATCCAGAATCTATACTCACAAAAGTTGGAAAAGATCTCTTGAGAAACTTCCTGAGATTTAAAGTCAACATCAATGTTAGATAAAATCTTTGTCTTATGTTTAATTTCTCTGGGATTGCTTCGGCACTTTGTGCCTCGCAATGACAGGATCATATTTTACCTATCATTGTGTCATTGCGAGCGTAGCGAAGCAATCTCTTCTTTTAATATCAATGTAAAGAAAGAGAAACACCTTTGCTTAAAACGGCAATAAACATGCTTGTCAATAATATAAACCTCTCTGAAAAGGAGATGGCTGACTGCATGAATGAGATAATGGAGGGAAAGGCCACAGACTCTCAGATCGGGGCATTTCTAACAGCCTTGAGAATTAAAGGTGAAACTGTTGAAGAGATAACAGGGGCAGCAAAGATTATGAGAGACAAGGCAATAGCCATCAAGGCACCTGAGGGAGTCCTCGACACCTGTGGCACTGGCGGAGACATGTCACATACCTTTAATATATCTACGACAACTGCGATCGTTGTCTCTGCGTGTGGGGTGCCAGTCGCTAAACATGGGAATCGCTCTGTCTCAAGCCAGTCTGGTAGCGCTGACCTCCTTGAGGCACTCGGAATAAAAATAGACCTGCCTCCAGAAAAAGTAGAAAAATGCCTTTCCGAGACTGATTTCGGATTTCTCTTTGCACCATTATTTCATCCAGCGATGAAGTACGCTATAGGCCCAAGAAGAGAGATGGGGATAAGGACTGTATTTAATATACTCGGCCCTCTTACGAACCCTGCAGGTGCAAAAAGGCAGTTGATTGGTGTATTTGCCGATAGTCTTACAGAGACCCTTGCAATGGTTCTTGGAAACCTGGGTGCTGTTGATGCGATGGTCATACATGGCAAGGACGGGCTTGATGAGATAAGCATTTCAGATGCAACAAAAGTCTCGTGGTTTAAAAATGGTGAGGTAAAAAATTTTTCTATCGCGCCAGAGGATTTCGGCATTGAGAGACAGAAAATCGATTCTATTCGTGGTGGCCGCAAAGAGGAGAATGCATCGATCACTCTCTCTATCCTTAAAGGGGAGAGAGGCCCCAAAAGGGATATAGTCCTTATGAATTCAGCAGCTGCCCTCATAGTTTCTGCAAAGGCAAGGGATTTCAGAAAAGCCCTTGACATGGCAGCAGAGGCAATTGATTCAGGAAGGGCATTGAAAAAACTTGAGGAAGTAAGAAGGGTTAGTAATTTACTATAATCCCCCTAAATCCCCCTTTAGTAAAGGGGGACTAAGGGAGATTAATGGAGGAAAAGATTTTGGCTGTCAGAGTCGGCGTCGTCGGAGTTGGATATCTTGGTCAGCACCACGCACGAATTTATTCTGAGATTGAAGACGCAGAACTTATTGCTGTTGTTGATATTGATAAGAAAAAGGCTGATACGTTTGCAGAGAAATATGCGTGCCAAACATGTTCTGACTACAGAGAAATTCTCCACAAGGTTGATGCCCTGAGTATCGTAACACCTACAACATCCCATTACAGTATTGCCCTCGAATGTCTGAGGGCTGGGAAAGACATCCTTGTAGAAAAACCAATAACAGAAAGCGTCAAAGAGGCTGATGAACTCATTCTCGAGTCAGAAAAGAGGGGGTGTATTCTTCAAGTAGGCCATCTTGAAAGATATAATCCAGCTATACTTGTCGCCTTAGAGATGATCAAAGAACCAAGGTTTGTTGAGTCAGAAAGGCTTTCACCCTTCCTCGGGAGAGGAACGGACGTTGATGTCACTGTCGATTTAATGACCCATGATGCAGATATCATACTAAGTCTCATCTCTTCTCCTGTGAAAGAGATCAGGGCGATAGGAGCAAAGGTTATCACCGATAAGATTGATGTTGCCAAGGCATGGCTTGAGTTCGACAATAGCTGCACAGCCCTTCTTACAGCAAGCAGACTTTCCCCCGAAAAACAGAGAAGGCTCAGGGTCTTTCAAAAAGACTCTTATATATCTGTTGATTATCAGAGCTGTGAGATACGGTGCTGCCATAAGACAAAAGAGGGTATTTCAATCGATTCTATAAAGCCTGATAATAAGGAACCGCTAAAAGAACAATTAAAGGATTTTATTCATTGTATAAAAGAGAGAAAGAGACCAAAAGTATCTGCTGTTGAAGGAAAGGAGGCACTTAAATTAGTATTAGACATTACAGAGATAATAAGGAGAAAGGGATGAAACACGCTATCGAAGAGAAGATGGTACCTATGGTAGATCTCAAGAGGCAATTTCAAGAAATTGAGGATGAGATACTGCATATTCTGAAAGAAATCCTCAAAAGCGGGCAATATATATTAGGTCCCAAGGTCTCCGAGTTCGAGAAGAAGATAGCAAGTTATCTTGGAATCTCTGAGGCAGTAGGTGTTGCCTCTGGCACTGATGCCCTTCACCTATCTATTGATGCCTTAGGCATCAATGAAGGAGAAGAGATTATCACAACACCCTTCACATTCTTTGCAACTGTCGAGGCAATACTCTATACAGGTGCAAAACCTGTCTTTGTAGATATTGACCCAGACACATTTAATTTGGATACAAGTCAAATAAATGCACAGATAACAAAAAAGACGAAGGCTATCCTGCCTGTTCACCTCTTCGGTCAAATGGCTGATATGGAGAAGATATCTGAAATAGCAAGAAAGTATGGCCTTAAGGTAATCGAGGATTGTGCCCAGTCTTTCGGTGCCGAATTGAATGGAAGAAAGGCTGGAAGTTTTGGAAATGCAGGTTGTTTTAGTTTTTACCCAAGTAAAAACCTCGGGGGATACGGAGATGGTGGGATTATAGCCCTTCGTGATGCCGGGATCGCTGAGATAGTAAGAAAATTGAGAAACCACGGTTCAAGAGCTTCATATACTCATGACGTGGTTGGGTTTAACAGCAGGCTCGATGAGATACAGGCAGGCATCCTCCTTGTAAAGCTCAAGTATATAGATGAATACAATAAAAGAAGGAGACAAAAGGCAGCACTATATACAGAACTCCTTTCTGACAAGATAAAATGCCCTATAGAAAAAAAGGGGGCATACCATGTCTTCCATCAGTATACTCTTAGGAGTCGAAAGAGGAACGAGATACAGCAGAGGCTGAGAGAGAGGGGGATCTCATCGGTAATCTATTATCCTGTGCCATTACATCTTCAAAATGCTCTTAGATTCTTGGGCTACAAAAAAGGCGATTTCCCCGTTGCCGAAAAGGCATCCCAGGAAGCCATCTCATTACCTATCTATCCAGAACTTGAGGAATCTGTAATAGAGGAGATAGCAGAGATCATCAGGGATACAGTTTGAATGAAGACTGTTATGATAGTTACTGGTGAAAGTTCTGGTGAATTATATGGTTCTCTCCTTGCAAAAGCACTGAAAAGCCGTTTCCGTGACTTGCGTGTCCTTGGTATAGGTGGCGATAGGATGGACAAAGTTGGAGTAGAACTCATCTCAGGGATATCAGGTGCCTTTGGCCTTGCAGAATTAGTTTCTTCTTTGAGAAATTTAAAGATAGCATTCCAAAAGACAAAGGCTGCGATTAGAAAGTTCATGCCACATGTCCTTGTCCTGATTGATTTCCCTGATTTCAATATAAAGGTAGCAGAATTTGCTAAGCCCCTCGGTATAAAGATACTCTATTATGTAAGCCCCCAGGTATGGGCATGGCGAAAGGGCAGAGTCAAGAAATTAGCAGGCCTCGTAGATAGGATGGCTGTAGTATTACCTTTTGAAACAGATATATACAAAAAGGCTGGGGTACCATGTGAGTTCGTAGGACATCCTGTTGTTGAGGAAATCGAAGCTGTTTTGCAATCAACAAAGCCCCCCTTTCCCCTCTTTGACCCCTCTGTATCCCCCCTTGCTAAGGGGGGAATTAAAGGAGGGGGGGGACTTAAAAACCCTGAACTTCGAACAAACTTAAAGACTTCTCTCGGTTTTGATGCAAAACTTCCCCTCCTTTCTCTCCTTCCTGGAAGCAGGTCTCATGAGCTGAAAAAACTCCTTCCATTGATGATAGATGTTATCAGACATTTTAAAAAAGAATTCGGCGATTACCAATTCTGTATCCCTATCGCACCAAATACAGACGAGGGGAGATATAGTCACTATCTCGGCGCCCTCAAGCAGGAAGGAGCACTCATTAAACGGGGCGAATCTATTAAAGCCCTTGCTGCATCTGATCTTGCGGTTATTACCTCTGGAACTGCTACCCTTCAGGCAGCACTTCTTGAGGTCCCAATGGTCGTTATATATAAGCTCTCTCCTTTTACCTATTCCCTCGGAAAGCTCATTATAAATATCAAACATATATGTCTTGTCAATATCCTCTCAGACAGAGAGGTAGTGCCGGAGCTCATACAGCAGAGAGCAAACCCTGAAGGTATAATAAAAGAGCTCAAAAAGATCATGGTTGACAAGCCTTACAAAGAAGAAATGATTAAATATTACAGACTAATAAAAAGACTATTTAGGGGCTTGAGGGCGTCAGAGAGGGTCACGGATATAATAGAAGAGATGGCAGGATGGAAACAATAAAAACGATAAAAAGGATAATGGGTTTGGTTAAACCTTACTGGAGTAGAATCGCACTTTCTGGCTTGATGAGTCTCGTGGTTTCTGGAATAAATGGTGGAATCGCCTGGCTTGTAAAGCCTGCACTCGACGGTATCTTCCTTGCCAAGGACAAGCGATTGCTGACCCTCCTTCCTATTGGAGTACTCCTGTTATACTTTTTCAAAGGGTCCTTTTCTTTTATCCAATCCTATCTCATGCGCTCAGTAGGGGCAAAGATTGTTAGGGACATGAGGAATAGACTTTTTGGACAGTTGATGTATCTTCCTGTGGGACACTACAAGAAGGAATCCACAGGTGCGATCCTTTCCCGAATAACAAATGACGTAGGAACATTGCAAAATCTCCTTGGCTTTTCTATCAAAGACCTCTTCGTTGAGACTGCGACAGTGATTGTACTTCTTGCTGTTGCATTCTACAGAAGATGGGACTTAGCCCTTATGGCAGTTACTGTGCTTCCAGCTGCGATTTATGGTTCGGGTAGGCTCGGCAGGAGGTTAAAGAAAGTTAGCAAAAAAATCCAGCAGAAGATCTCAATAATAACAGAATATCTCACAGAGAGTTTCGGTGGCATCAAGATGATAAAGGTTTTTTGCCGTGAAGATGATACAATCACCAAATTCAAGAAGAAAAACCAGGAGTTTTACAGAGAAATTATGAGGTCCTCGAGACTTATAGAGTTTACCTCTCTTTTTATGGAGGTCATAGGAGGGTTAGGTACCGCCTTTGTCCTTTGGTACGGAGGAAAGCTTGTTATAAGCGGTGCAATAACACCCGGCGAATTTTTTTCTTTCTTAGCGGCAATATTTATGGTTTATACACCGGCAAGGAGGCTCGCCGGAGTTAACAACTCTATACAACAAGCAAGGGCCTCTCTCGATAGAATATCCGAGTTAGAGAGTAGGGAAAGAGAGAAGGATGGAGATGTGAGCATTCCACCTATACGGGAAAATATAGAATTTAGAGATGTATCCTTTACCTATCCGGGTGTGAGATATGATGTATTAAAGGATATAAGTTTGAGCATTCGAAAGGGAGATATAACAGCTCTCGTGGGAAGAAGCGGAGTAGGAAAGACAACACTTGTTGATCTCCTGCCAAGGTTTCATGATCCCTCAAGAGGTAGTATTTTTATTGATGATATTGATATTTCAGAGGCTACACTAAAATCTCTCAGGAATCAAATAGGGGTTGTGAGCCAGGACGTTATTCTGTTCAATGACACAGTAAAGAACAATATAGCCTTTGGAAGGCCTGAAGCAAAAGATGATGAGATCATAAGTGCTGCTGAGGCTGCTTATGCACATGAGTTTGTTTCAAAATTTCCCCAGGGATATGAAACTGTCATAGGAGAAAGGGGTGTGAGGTTGTCCGGTGGACAGAGGCAGAGGCTTTCCATAGCTCGTGCCATTCTTAAAAACCCTCCTATCCTGATACTTGATGAGGCAACTTCATCCCTCGATACTGAATCAGAGATAATGGTCCAGAAGGCGCTGGAAAATCTAATGGAAAACAGGACTACTTTCGTGATTGCTCATAGGCTATCCACAATCAGAAGGGCAACGAGGATTATCGTCCTCGACAAAGGGAGGATTGTTGAGTCAGGTACTCATGAAAACCTCATCAGGGCTGGTGGCATTTATAAAAGGCTATACGAGCTTCAATTCAGTGCCCAGGATGTGGGTGTGTCTTTATTATAATGTATCTCTTTTATAGTCTCCTTTATAGTATTGCTCTGTTTTTTCTGCTACCTTTCGAATATCTAAAAAGACCAAAGGAACTTAGGAAGAGATGGCTCAGGGAGAAATTTGGGTTTCTTGACCCCTCTGTATCCCTGCCCGACGGACAGCAGGCAGTCCCCCTTACTAAGGGGGAAAGTAAAGGGGGGTATAAGGGGATTATTTGGATTCATGCCGTATCTGTAGGAGAGGTTATGGCAGCACTACCTTTGCTTAAGAGGCTAAGAGATAGATATCCATCGAGGGGCATTATACTTACAACTATAACTGACACAGGACAGAAGGTAGCAAGGGAAAAGGCACCTGAAGGCACGACAGTTTTCTATCTACCCTTTGATATTACATTTGCCCTAAAGGCATCCCTCAAAAAAATAAGACCAGAGATTCTTATAACCATCGAAACAGAACTATGGCCGAATATCTTCAAAGTCTTTAAAGAATATGGGATTCCTGTAGTTATGTTCAATGGCAGAATCTCCGAAAACTCTTTTAGAGGTTATAAAAAAATATCTTTCTTCATGAAAAAAGTCCTTTCCTGTGTAGACCTTTTCTGTATGCAATCTGAGACCGATGCAAAAAGAATAAAGAACTTCGGTGTTGATGAAAAGAGGGTGAAGGTCTTAGGTAACTTTAAATTTGATACAAAACCTCCTTCAGAGATTCCAGAATGGGCAGAAAGGATGAAAGGACCTGTTATTATTGCAGGCAGCACACATCAAGGAGAAGAGGAACTTATAACCTCTGTTTACGGCGACCTCAAAAGAGACTTCTCAGATCTCAATCTAATTATTGCACCAAGACATCCTGAGAGGTTTAAAGAGGTTGAAGATATGCTTAGATCGAAGGGTTTATCTTTCATAAAACGCTCAGCTCTCAGCACCCCCACCCCTGCCCTCCCCCCTCGAGGGGGAGGACAGGGGTGGGGAGGAGACTCTGAACCCCGAACTCTAAACTCCGAACCTCAAATCCTCAACGGAACTATTGTCCTTCTTGACAGTGTTGGTGAACTCTCAGCAATTTACGGTATCAGTGATATCGCAATAATTGGGAAGAGCTTCAGAGGATACGGGGGGCAGAATCCTCTCGAGCCGGCATATTGGGGGAAGCCGATCCTATGCGGGCCACACATGGAGAATTTTCCTTTTGTCCAAGGTTTCTATAGTGAAGGCGCAGCCATTGAGGTTATGGAAGAAGACCTTTATCCAAAACTGAGAGAACTTCTCCTTTCGCCTGAAAGGGCAAGAGAGATGGGATTAAAGGCAAGGAGGCTTTACATGAAAAATTCAGGAGCCGTCGAAAGGGCAATAGAGGTAATTTCAGGGTATATCCAAAATTGAGAAAGCCGCTGAGATACCTATAAAAATCTCTGGTATCATGGCACATCACTCTCTTCCCACTTGATTTCTTCTACTCCTTTCATCTCAGAAAGCCGCTTTACAACCTGTGGACGCTCTTTTTCTTCTTTGCTAACTAATCGTATCCGGTATGTTACCGTCTGTGAGGATGTTTCGTTGGTATAGTTAATATATCGAATAGTAAATGCGGGATAGTTTGAAAAGATTTTTTTGATCTGATCAAATGGATCCTCCATACCTTTAAATTTAATTGTGAGAATGCTGAAAATTCTATGACTAGTAAGTTTTCTGATAGGATGTACCCAATAGAGAGCCGCAAGAATTATAAAGGTAGTAAATAGAGTTGGAATAATATACCCTGCTCCAATAGACAGACCAATACCTGTAACAGCCCAAAGCCCAGCAGCAGTTGTCAGACCTCGCACTGAACCTTTACCTTTGATAATAGCTCCCGCTCCTAAAAAACCCATACCAGCTATTGCATATGAAGCAATCCTCCCTGGATCAAGACGTACAACTGATTGATTAACATCTAAATAACGGAAAAGTTCTTCCATGTGGAGAGAGAGAAGCATTATAAGACACGAGCCTGTAGCTACTGTGAGATTGGTCCGAAAACCAGCAGCCTGTCCAGAAGATTCTCTTTCGAAGCCAACAAGACCACCTAAAAAGGCTGCGAGTAGTAGCTTACCAAGATCCGAAAATATTCCCTGCCAATCATACATTTTTAAAATATTTTCTTTTGCTACATTACTGCCTGTAATCTACAATCTTATAAAGAACATGTCAACTGTTTATAAAGGACTGTTTATAAAGGAACTCATACATCTCATTTATGCTGCAAAAGTTGCGTTCCAGTATAATTTCTAAAGAAATTTTTTATGATATTAATATATTTGGCATCCATGCCCATATTTTCGATCCTTACTACACATATACCCAACATGATCATATCAATCATTTCTGCTGCTGCATAAGATAAATCTAAATCCCTTAATACATATAATGGACCCCTGTCATTAACAACGCAGAATGTAGTCTTGTCATTCAAAATATTTGTAATCTTTAACCACGTACCAAAAGGATACTCTCTATGTGCACAGGTAAATTTATGCATATCAAATATCTCTCCTGATGCTGTTTTTCTCCCATGAAATTTAGGCCCATACCATGAGGCAATAGAATAACTTACATTCCCACCAAATGACAGAATTCGCTCTGCCCAGCATGTCTGAACACTGTAAAGAATAATCGTGCATAACAAGGTTATAAAGCCAATCGTGATTTTTTTCATTTTCTACCTCCGATTTTCTATCATTGCTTTAGATTCAATAGGCCCTGGTCCATAAAAACGTGGTCTCCTCTTTAATTTGTCATGAATCACCCCACGGGCCATGGTCCTTCTATTTCATTCCCCTCTACAAGGGTGGATTTATTGATGAGAACTATATAAAAAACAAAATAAGCAATCGGCTATGTTTATTGTGGTGGTAATACTTGAACTAAATTATGATTTCCTCTTTCCCCAGTAATATATAAATTAAAACTGCTTTGGTTGTCAATTTAAAAATATTTAATGCCTATTAAATATATAAATCCAACATAGGCAAATGGAGAATTGATTTCTATTTTTAGACTAATGAGTTTTGCTTACTATATCTCTTTGAGACTTTCTGCCTGATAGTGACTAATCAGACTATCTATAATCTCATCGAGATCCCCTTCGATGATCTGTTCAAGCTTATGGAGTGAAAGGCCGACTCTATGGTCAGTAACGCGGTTCTGGGGAAAGTTGTACGTCCTTATTCTTTCACTTCTGTCACCAGTTCCTACCTGTGATTTTCTCTCCAGGGCTCTTTCTTTTTCCTTTCTTTCCATCTCTGCCTCATAAAGCCTTGAACGGAGAACCTTCATGGCTTTCTCTCTATTTTTGATCTGTGAGCGCTCGTCTTGACATTGGACAATAAGGCCTGTAGGAATATGAACAATTCTCACAGCAGAGTAAGTCGTATTTACACCCTGACCTCCTGGTCCGGAAGAGCAGAATGTGTCTACCCTGATGTCTTTTTCGTCAATCGTTATGTCAACCTCTTCTGCTTCTGGAAGTACTGCAACGGTTGCAGCAGATGTATGGATCCTTCCAGAGGCCTCTGTAACAGGTACACGCTGAACCCTGTGGACGCCGCTTTCATACTTTAGTCTGCTGTATGCACTTTTCCCCTGGATAGAAACAATAACCTCCTTTATTCCTCCAATGCCGGTAGAATTCATGTCTATCATTTCTACCTTCCATCCTTTGTGTTCAGCATATTTCAGATACATTCTGAATAGATCAGAACCAAACAGGGCAGCCTCTTCGCCTCCCGTTCCTGCCCTTATTTCGAGTATTACATTCTTTTCATCCCTGGGATCTTTCGGAAGGAGCATAATCGTAAGCTCCTCCTCTATCTTTGGTTTCTTTCCTTTGAGCTCATCAAGTTCTTCCTGTGCAAGCTTGCGAAGATCACCATCGCCACCATTTAAAATCTCTTCTACATCTTCTATGTCAGAAAGAAGCTTCCTGTATCCCCTGATCTTATCGACAAGGGGCTGTAACTCAGCCTGCTCCTTTGTATATTTCATGAGTTCTGCGGGTTTTGATAAAACCGACTGGTCCATTAGGAGCTTTGTCAATTCTTCGTATTTATCTTCTATTGCCTTAAGTTTTTCAAGCATCTGATCCCTCTATTTTAAGAACCTCTTCGAGTGCCCTAATAGCAACCTCGATCTGGTCATCATCAGGCTCTCTTGTTGTAAGTCTCTGAAGCAAAAGACCCGGCTGTATGAGTATGCTTATCATGGGGTTATTTTTCATCCTGAAAGAGAGTTTTAAGAATTCAAAAGAAAGTCCTGCTATTACAGGAATGAGGATAAGCCTCGAAAGGAATTTATTTAAATATGACCAATCCTTGGGAATAATTGAAAAAATGAGAATGCTTACTACCATAACAATGAGTAAAAAGCTTGTGCCACAACGAGGATGATGTGGGCTATAATCCCTTATTTCTTTTAGGATAAGTCCTTTTTTATTCTCATATGCGTGAATGACCTTGTGTTCTGCACCATGGTACTCAAATATCCTTCTCATTTCTTTCCAAGTTCCAACAGCAGCCAGATATACAAGAAAAAGAATTATCCTTACAATACCATCAACGAGATTAAATAAAAGTGAGCTTTTCGAAACAGAGGGAAACAGAATCCCCAGAAGCTTCGTCGCATATAAAGGAAGCAGTATGAAAACCGCTATGCCGAGGATGACAGCAAACGCTATGGTAATGCTCATAGAAAGAGGACTTAGAGTTTTTTTCTCTTCTTCCTCATATGCCTTTCTTGCTGAAAAGTCAATAGCCCTTATACCAATAGAAAGAGCCTGATACAATGCCACAACGCCCCGTAAGACAGGTAGCCTGAAAATCTCTGGTATAGCTTTCAGTGTCTCCCTTTTTACATGGATATCTCCCTTTAGCCCCCTTACTGCTACTGTCCAGCCTTTCCGGGACTTCATCATAACGCCTTCAATGACTGCCTGACCACCAATGTTTTCCATGGTTATTTCAAAAAAAATCGTTAGCCTCATATGAAAGACTAACGATTACGACGTTTTCTCTCTCTACTTCTCGGTACTTGTCGCCTGTTTCTTTGGGTATTTTTTCTTAAACTTCTCTACTCTTCCCTCAGCATCAACAATCTTCTGCTTCCCTGTAAAGAAGGGGTGGCATTTGGAACATATATCGACACGTATTTTAGGTTTTGTTGACCTTGTCATGAAGGTCTCGCCGCAGGCACAAGTAACCGTTGCCTCCACATATTCTGGATGAATTCCTTCCTTCAATGTATTCCTCCCGAAATCAATTTTGTCTGTAGCTTATAAGCTGGTGAATAAATAATTTTAATAAATTCATATTAGTTTTAGCAATAGCTGGAATTTTCCAATCAGGAGTCTTCATGGAAGTCACAGCAACAGGAGCTTGATTTCCCTGATTCTATCCGTTATCCTTGCTATATGAGAATCATTGGATGTCATTGTCTACGACTCGTAGAGCGAGGAGTCCCGAAGGCTTTCGGGGCGACGAAGCAATCTCAAAGATGAGATTCTTCGTCCGCCTCAGGCGGACTCAGAATAACAAAGGAGTATGGTGGAAAAAGAAATAGTAGATTTTCTTATCATTGGTAGTGGTGTTGCAGGCCTCAGGGCTGCAATAGAACTTGCACATTACGGTAACGTCCTTATTGTAACAAAGGACAGAGCTACTGAAAGCACTACAGAGTATGCCCAGGGTGGAATTGCTGTAGCCTTGAGCGATGAAGATGAGATAGGTATCCATTATGAGGATACATTAAAGGCTGGAGACGGCCTCTGCAGAGAGAAGGCAGTGAAGATCCTGGTCGAGGAAGGCCCGGAAAGGATAACGGAACTCATATCATGGGGAGCAGAGTTTGACAGAGAGGGTACAAAACTCGACTTCACCTTAGAGGCAGCCCATTCAAGAAGAAGAATACTTCATGCCCATGGCGATGCAACAGGAAGGGAAATCGTTAGAGTGCTCCTCGGAAAAGTGAGTTCTTTTCCCTCTATTAAAACATATCCGTTTTCATTTACTATTGACCTGATCGTTAGAAATAGGGAATGTCATGGGGCATACATACTTAAGGATAAAAAAATCATCTCTCTTTTTGCAAAGGCAACAGTTCTTGCTACAGGGGGTACAGGACAGATTTTTTCAAGGACAACTAATCCCGCAGTTGCCACGGGAGATGGTATGGCAGTAGCCTTTAGGGCTGGAGCTATAGTTGAGGATATGGAATTTATACAGTTTCATCCTACAAGTCTGTATTCTCCACTTGCCCCCCAGTTTCTCCTCAGCGAGGCTATGCGAGGAGAAGGAGCGATCCTAAGGAATACAAAGAAAGAGAGATTTATGGAGGATTACCATCCGATGGCAGAACTTGCGCCGAGAGATGTTGTATCACGTGCTATTATTTCAGAGATGGTTAAAACAAAAAGTAACCATGTCTATCTTGACCTTACACATCTCGGAAAGGAATACCTGAAGAGCAGGTTCCCAAGGATCTACTTAACTTGCCTCCAGTATAACATTGACATTACAAAGGAGCTTGTCCCTGTTTCGCCTGCGGCTCACTATATAATGGGTGGGGTTAAGACTGATGCAGAAGGTGCAACAAACGTAAAGGGTCTCTATGCAGCAGGTGAGGTTGCATGCACAGGTGTGCATGGCGCTAACAGACTCGCATCGAATAGCCTTCTCGAAGGGCTTGTCTTCGGAGCAAGGGCAGGAAAGGTAGCTTTAGAAGCCCTGATAAGGAACAAGCAATTAAAGTTAAGCATGAAGGAATTAACTCGTTATCCAATGCGCAATGCCCGCCACTCGTCGCTTCCTGAACACGAAGAGATAAGACATGAACTTAGGAAATTAATGTGGGAAAGGGTTGGCATTATACGGTGCGGGGAGTCTCTTGGCTATGCAAAGGAGAGGATTTCGGGATGGTCTTTTATCCAGAAAGAAGCACCCTCTACAAGGAGGGAACTTGAACTTAAAAATATGCTCGCCGTGGCTCGCCTCATAACAGAAGCGGCCTTTCTTAGAGAAAGTAGCGTTGGAGCTCATTACAGATCTGATTATCCTGATCGTAGTGAAGGATGGCAGAGACATATTACATGGAGACAGAAAGACGGGCAATTGACATATGAATTTATTGAATAAAAGAAAAGCTAAGATCGTCTGTACGATTGGGCCATCCTCTTCAAGTAAGGAAATAATCTTTTCCCTTATCAAAAACGGAATGGATGTTGCAAGGTTGAATTTTTCTCATGGCGACCATAATTCCCATAGGAGGGCAATAGACATTATAAGAGAAGGTTCAAAGAAATATTCCAAGTCTATTGCAATCCTTCAGGATCTCCAAGGAATAAAAATAAGGGTTGGTGCTATCGATGGGGGAGCAGTAGAACTGAAGAAAGGCAAGAGACTCCAGCTATTTCAAGGGGAAGGCATAGGGAACAAGGAGAGGATATTTATATCATACCCTGCTCTCCTTAAAGATGTTAGAAGAGGGAACAAGATACTCCTCGACGATGGCCTCATCCAGCTCAATGTACTTGGTAATAAAAAAAATAGCCTGATGACGAAGGTTGTTGAAGGTGGGATATTAAAAAATAAAAAAGGTGTCAATCTCCCCGGAGTAAAGATCTCCATGAACTCCTTTACAGAAAAGGATGAGAAGGATCTCCTCTTTGGAATAACTATGGATGTTGACTATGTGGCTTTATCCTTTGTAAGGCAAGCTATGGATGTTCAGAGAGTTAAGAAGTGGCTTAGAGACAGAAGTCAATGGATTCCTCTCATTGCAAAAATAGAAAAACCAGATGCCTTAACCAATATTGAAGAGATCTTATCAGAAGTAGATGGAATCATGGTAGCAAGGGGAGACCTTGGTGTTGAGGTCCCAACTGAGAAGGTTCCCCTTATTCAGAAAGAGTTAATTGAAAAGGCAAATAAAAGAGGGAAGATCGTAATTACGGCAACGCAGATGCTTGAGTCTATGACCGAACATCTGAGACCAACACGGGCAGAGACAACAGATGTTGCCAACGCAGTAATAGATGGAACAGATGCCCTGATGCTTTCTGAAGAAACTGCAATTGGAATACATCCTGTTGAAGCCTTAAAGATGATGGACAAGATAATCAGGTATACAGAATCAACCAAAGCGATGCCTTCCTTTTATATCAGTGAGAATACCTTTGCAGATGCCGTAGCGGATGCATCATGTAGGGCTGCAGAGGATATAAATGCGAAGGTAATTGTTGCCTTTACCCAATCAGGTTTTACAGCAAAACTCCTATCAAAATTCAGGCCTAAGATTCCAATCATTGCTTATACACCTGAGGGGAAAATTAAAACCAGATTATGCCTTTACTGGGGAATTTCCCCCAGAATAATGAGACCCCCAAAAACTACTGATGAACTAATAAAAGAGGTGGAAAGGTCTTTGACAGAAGAAGGCGTTGTAAAAAAGGATGACGGGATCGTAATCCTCTCGAGTTCCCCTTTCTCTACCTTTGGGAAAACAAACTTCATGAAGCTACACAAAATAGGAGAATAGAAAATTAGAGAACCTTGATATTGTAAGCCTTTATCTTTTTGTGAAGGTTACTCCTTTCTATCTGAAGGATTTCAGCTGTTTTGGATATGTTCCAGTTATTTTCTTCAAGCCTCTTTATGATAAAATCCTTCTCGAAGGCCTCCCTTGCCTCTTTCAGTGTTTCGAAGGTGTAATAGTCCTGTCGGGTTGGTTCTGTTACAATAAGATTTTTTGATGTTATTGTGTCTGAAGGGGTCATGATAACGAGTCTCTCGATCACATTTCTTAGCTCTCTTATATTCCCGGGCCAGTCATAAGCTTCGAGCATCTTCAATGCATCAGGTAATACCTTCTTCGACTTCTTTCCATACTCTGAGGCCAAATGCTCAAGGAAATAATCAACGAGGAGTGGGATATCCTCTTTTCTTTCCCTAAGAGGAGGAACTATTATGGGTATGACATTCAACCTGTAAAGAAGATCCTCTCTGAAATTACCTTTTTTTACCTCCTCTTTCAGATCTTTGTTAGTGGCTGTAATAATCCTTACATCCACCTTTATATTCCTGCTCCCCCCAACCCTCTGAAACTCTTGAGTCTCTATAATGCGAAGTACTTTTGACTGAGCAGAAGGAGACATGTCACCTACTTCATCAAGAAATAGAGTGCCTCCGTCAGCAAGTTCAAATTTGCCCTTCTTGCTTTCAAATGCACCTGTAAAGGAACCCTTCTCATGTCCGAAAAGCTCACTCTCTATAAGTTCCTGCGGTATAGCTGCACAGTTCACTTCAATAAAGGGTTGTCCTGCGCTTTTACTCTTTTCATGAAGCAAACGTGCAACGAGCTCTTTACCTGATCCACTCTCGCCTATTATCAACACCCTGCTATAGCTCTGAGCTGCCATATCTATCTGTTCTTTCAAAAGTAGCATTTTGGGGGAGTTTCCAATGAGTCGGTATTTTTTTGTAAGATCTTTTTTGAGGGCCTTATTTTCCACCTCGAGGGTATGCCTTTCGAGCGCCCTTTTCGCAACCAGTAAAACTCTCTCAAGGGAAAGTGGTTTCTCGAGAAAGTCATATGCACCCATTCTGGTTGCCTTTACAGCAAGTTCTATATTGCCGTGACCCGAGATCATGATTACTGGAAGATCTGGCTGGAGAGCCTTAATCTTCTCAAGGGTCTTAATGCCATCAATACCAGGAAGCCATATGTCCAGAAACATAAGGTCAGGGCTTTGCTCCATCATGAATTCTATTGCCTTTTCACCAGAATCTGTAGTCTGGACATCAAAGCCCTCATCCTCAAAAATCCCTGAGAGACTTTCTCTTATGCCCTCCTCATCATCTACTACAAGTACAACATGTTCTGGCATTTAACCCTCCTCGGAACGAATCGATCACGACAATTCCTCAACTCTTATCGGAATCTCGATTGTGAAAACTGTCCCTTTTGGTTCATTATCCCTGACTCTTATATATCCTTTATGCTCAGCGATAATCCTATTTGCTATCGCAAGGCCTAGACCTGTGCCATCTCTCTTGGTTGAGAAATAGGGGAGAAACAATTTCTCTTTGTCCTCATCCTTAATACCTGGGCCATCGTCTGCAATGTCTATAGACACCATGTTAGAAGGCAGATCAAAATGTAGCCTCACATCTATCCTGCCTTTATTGGAGATAGCGTAAATAGCATTCTCGAATATATTAATCATAACTCTCTTGAGCTGTTCTTCATCCAATTCTACCAAAGGGCATTCCTCTGGCAGAGATACATTTATTTCTACACCTTTATATACCTTATACAAATTGACTACCTCATCAATTACGGCGGGTAAATGGGTTGGAGCTTTTTTTATCTCTGGCATCTTGCTAAATTTCGAAAACTCATCAACCAATCTTTTTAGACCTTCAACCTCTTTTATGATTATCTTTGTTGAACGCTCAAAGGTCTGATCAAAATCAGCCTCCTTGCTTTCCCATTTTTTGACTATTCGCTCTGTGGAAAGCTTAATAGGTGTCAAAGGATTCCTTATTTCGTGAGCTATCCTCCTGGCAACCTCCTGCCATGCAACTGCCCTTTGTGCCTTTATGATGTCGGTAAGATCATCAAAAACAACAAGGAGACCGATATATTTTTCAGGATCTTTGAGTCCTTTTATAAAAACCCTGAGAATGGCATTCCTATTTCCAATAGTCACTTTCACTTCCTTGTCGATCCATCTGAATTCCCGGCCTTCTATCCCTTTCACGAGGTTCTCAAGTTCTTCTGATTTTATCATGGAGACGAGCTCCTTATAATTTTTATTGATGACCACCTCTGACTCTATGTTAAGTATTGAACAGGCAGCGCCGTTTAACATCAGTATCTCCCCTTCAGTATTTAACATGATAACGCCTGAGTTTATGTTATCAAGGATATTTTCCATAAACAGCCTTCGCCTGTCAGATTCAATATAAGCTGATTGGAGTGATTCCTTGCCCTCTTTTAACTCTTTTACCATATGATTAAAAGAATTCACGAGGAGTCCTATCTCATCCTTCTGGCTTAGATCTATATTGATATCAAGATTTCCAGTAGCAACCTGCTCTGTTGCCTGTGCGAGGGTTTGTATAGGATCTGTTATTCCCCTCGCAATCTTAAGGGCAACCCATAAAGCCATGAACATTACAAAAAGTGTAAGGAAACCGAGGAAGAGAAGGTAATTCGTCTTTATCGGTACCCTCCAGGATTCAAGAGTCAGATATTTTTCATATGCACCCTTTATATTTTCTACATTCTCGGTAATCTTCTTAGGAATGAAAGATTCTACGACTATTATCCCTATCTGCCTATCTCTATGGTGCTCAGGAACTACTGCCCTAACTCTGTCTCCGTTGTCTTCTGATATGACCTCTACTCCAGCCTTGCCTTCGAATGCTGATCTAACTGTTTCGGTAGCATTTTCTGGTATCTCTGTAACATGCCTGACAGTATAATTGCCAACAGTTGTTCCGCTCTTTGGTAGTCTCTTTGCAAAATCGAGGGTCCTTTGTTTTTCAAGTTCATAAAAGGCCTTGGCTATTTCTATAGAGCTGTCAATAGGTTGTCTGAGTTGAGGCGCAAACCAGCGGTCTATATAATTCGTAATAAGTCCGCTTGAGACGATAAATAAAATAGAGGCAGGAATTAACGTAAGGACAACAAGGATAACAACGAGCTTTGTTTTAAATTTATATCCAAGAATTCTGTTTCTTCTTTCCAGATAGAGTTTCATAAGGCTCTTTACGACAAAAAACATAAGGGTAAGAAGGGCAATGATAGTAAGATTAAAAAGAATGAGTATGGTCAACTTTGTTAGAAAAGAAATACTCTTAAGCCTCATATAGTAGAGTTCAACTCCAAAGGCTATAATGGTGAGCAGTAATATAAAGACTATAATTATATGAAACCGGATATTTTTCATTTAACTGACCCTATACTGAAATCTTGAGAATCCTTCGTGATCTTGAATTCATTTTCTGATAAGAAAACTATAAAGAATCCAATTACAGGAGGTAGTTTCCTGATTTTAGATTCTACAGTTATCCTGACAAAATGTACTCCTGGTTCAAGTTCTTTTATATTCGTGAGTTTCAGTTCACTTATGCTGAGAGCCCATTTCATCATAGACTCAAAAGACTTAAACCTTTTCTCTATGAGAGTTTTTCCATCGTAGGAGGTTGCAATGAACTCACTTTTTACAGGATCGCATTTGAGGGTTCTTGTTACGGACTTACCAAGAACAAACTCGTTAGGCCACACTTTCCACACCTTGAAGAGGTCAATATAAAATATAAATTCTTTTTTAATCCCATTCCTGAGATCCTGCACATATTTTTCTTCAAGGGAGAGAGAAGTCGTAACGTAAATTTCATTGTTCTGCAAGGTCACCTCAGGACCTACTATTTCTGCTCCGTTTGAAATAGAATAGAAAGATACTGTATAAAGGAAAAGAAACAGGAGAAGATATAATATTTTCAAATCTTTTTTCACACTCCGCCACAGTTTACTCGTTATGTATACTTTGTGTAAAAGCTTGACATCTCTTAAAAAATTTATTTTCATTATAGCATACTTAAAAATCGTGAAGCGTCAGGCGTGAAGCGGGAGGTAGCCGTTTAAGTCCCATCACGCTTTACTCTTTGCGCCTTAAGAAAAATGGAGGTAGGTATGGAACTAAAGGTAATAAAAATGGAGATTCCAGAGGGCTGCAATTTAATTCTGGGTCAGACGCACTTTATAAAAACCGCAGAAGACCTTTACGAAATCATGGTAACGACTGTCCCTCAGGCAAAATTCGGCATTGCCTTTACAGAGGCATCAGGGCCATGTCTGATAAGGACAGAAGGCAATGATGGTGAACTTACTAATATCTGTATTAAGAATCTCCAAGCTTTGGGTGCAGGCCATGTATTTTGTGTTATTTTAAAAAACGCCTTTCCTATTAATGTTCTTAATCAGATAAAGAGCTGCCCTGAGGTCTGCAGGATTTTCTGTGCAACAGCAAACCCTCTTGAAGTTGTTCTGGCAGAAACGCCCCAAGGAGGGGGTGTGCTTGGTGTGATTGACGGGTTCCCTCCCAAGGATATTGAAGGAGCTGAAGACAAGGCACATAGAAAGGAGTTTCTGAGGAAGATTGGGTACAAGTTGTAGAAATTTCCAATTGACAGATGACGTATTAATAAAATAGAATATATACGTCATGGAGGTTTTGATATGGGGACAAAGTTAACTTTAAGAATGGACGAAAAATTGATCAGAAATGCAAAAAGGATTGCTCAGTCAAGGAGAGTTAGTCTTT
>Ga0315268_10000803_pt1 | contig 36663 bp, 34 predicted proteins | sample C1_top_MG_FD_204535 | JGI IMG/M metagenome (GOLD analysis project Ga0315268, IMG submission 204535) | Sediment microbial communities from Yellowstone Lake, YNP, Wyoming, USA - C1_top | ecosystem: Environmental > Aquatic > Freshwater > Lake > Sediment | place: USA: Wyoming | collected 2017-08-01
TGAATAGTCAACCATGAACCATCAATGAAAAGTACCTTGATCGAATTAACAGAAAACCTCGTATTCTGTGCATCAAGTACCATTACATTTGATGTATTCAACGATTGTACCGCCTCCCATAGTTTGCTTTGAGAATTATCAAATGTTTTAGCATATGAGATCCCACTAACGGTTATAATTGTCAACATCAGCAGTGCCATGAAAACCATTTCAATTTTCTTATTTTCCATCCTTACGTTCTCCTTAAGGTATCAATGCATAAGTTTCTCAAAGGCCCTTCTTCTAGATCACCTTGAAACCCTGCATTGACCTTTCGTGGTATATCCTTGCTTGTATAATAAATTTATGCACTCATTTCTGCTTTGGTTACACGATTGCGAGAATTAAATAACGTCCCCTTTCTGAGATCAAAGTGGTCAGCCTATTTTACTGGCGATGCCAAATGTGAGCAAAGGTCATTGAACACCTTAGTAGTAATAGATTATGTCTACCGTTGTGGCTAAGACCAACTCAGGATGAGCAAAATTCCCAACACGAACTTCCACGTGTGTTGGCATCACTGGAAAAACTGCAGCCCCATTCGATCCAATCATAACGGTATTATTATATTGAATATCTTTGTAAGACCAGATTACCCTCGCTGCCGTGTCCGTCGAGTTTGATTCATAAAGTCTGACTAGAACGTAGCCTGCGTACGATAGATCTTCGGCTACAGATAGATATCCTGCACCCACTCCCGTTGTGTTTCTGAGCCAGATTTCTTGCTTCTCAAGATTAAGCATGGCCAAGTAATCGTCGACCTGAGTACTCAAAGAGGCAATGCGATCATTTTTGTCTAATATTTGCTTGTTTAATAACTCGATGGTCGCATCTCTACTGTGCAAAGTCATTGCATAATATGTGGTAGCGACACCCAGCCCAGCCAAAAGGACGACACAGATTACCACCAGCGAAATAACAGTCCATCTGAGATTTCTTTCTTTCATTCAAGAGACCTATATCAAGCTCTTTGAGTTGGCCGATTTAAGTGTTTTCGAATAGAACTCATCTTCTTTGGGATTAAAAAAGTTGTTGCAATGTGGTTGCCTTTCTGCAGAAACGACATCGTATTTTGAAATGGTTCAGATGCTTTCAGCGAAGCTCACATATATTTTCAATCTTGGTCAATACATTCCGCGGCAGCTTACCATGCGAGTTCGACTTTACACCTAGCCGACTTTGTCAACCTTCAGCTTAAGTTTGCTCTAGTCTTCGAGCTCCTACGTCTTATTGTAGTCAATGTTTTGGTTGTCTGGGGTATCGTCAACGCGATTCCGATCATGAGCATTGTTTCAGCAAATACTCTTATTGAGGCTTGTCCAAAGGATTTGAACTTGGTCGACGTCACATTGAAATACAAGCGATCATGGCTCGGGTTTGTGATAATAATCGAAACATCAATAATCTGGCTTGGTACACAGTCGAATTCGATAGTTCCACCATCCTGTCTTTCGTCTTGCCTGATGACCGTATTTTGATCAGATCCGGCGTTTAGATATTGATCAAACATCGTGAGGTTATATACGTTACTTCCTTTCACGCGACTTTCTATCCAGTTGTAGATATCGGATAAATCTACACACAGGATATAGAGCTTGTACGTTGCGTTTGCGTTACTGCTGACGCGAACGCCGATCTGCGGGGATAATACACCGTTGTAGCAAACTTGCCAAGTCTCTGGCTCTGCAAGATTGGTTCTCGTGTACGACTGATTTTGAATCGAAGGAATGAAGCCAACGACCAAGAGTGCGAGGCTGATCGAGATAATTAGCGTGCCAAGGCTTAAGGAAGCTGAGATGACACGGCTCAACTGCTGAATCTCCTCGAAAAATACATGTAAGCTAATGCGAAAACAACAGCAACAATGGCGTAGCTTGCCCCCGCATAGGCTAGAACTTCAGCGTAACCTGGCTTCCATCCAACGGTATGATATGGCGACAAAGACTGGTAGTATGCCGAGACCGCGAGGTTTGGCGATAACAGTGAAAGGACCTCCATCACTGTCCACAAACCCGTGGTATTTGCCAAGACGCTCAAGACGGTGGAGATGACTATAAGGGCGAAATATAGTAGGATGCCAACGACTATTGCGAGTGACCCTCGCTTGAGAATCAATGCGATCAGGAGCATTACCCCAGCGATGAAGAGTGGAAAGCTAAGGTTAGCAGCATAGGTAATAAGAATAGTGCTGATATATGGCATTACTATGCCTGAAGCAAGTAAGTACAGTCCGAAGAGCTGGATTCCAAAGAATGTAACGAAGCTAATGCCTAATGCGGAGAGGAGTTTGGCCGTAAGTACTCTGCTTCTCTTGATCGGGTAGGCTAGATAGATTTGGATTATGCCGTTGTCGATGTCGTTTCCTATACCGTAGGCGATGTTCTTGAAAATGAGGACAATGAAGATGTAGAGAGGGAAGGTCAGAACTCCAGAGGCTAAAGTGTACGCGGTCGTTGCGCTTTGTCCTGTACTCTCTATGCTTGAGTCCAAGGCAGCATATGCGAACACGAACGTGGCCAGTGTGTACAGAAAAGCGAAAATCTGCAGGATTGGAAATCTGTAGTCTTCGTTGACGGCAAAAGCGAAGATTTCTAGGAAAGGTCTGCCCTTTTCGTTTTTCATTTTTTAGGCTCCATTCTGAGGCTGTGGTTTTACGACTTGTTTGTAGAGTTCTTCGAGACTGCTGTTGCCTGTCTCGATTCCGTAGATTTTTGCGTTTATTTTTGTTGCTAGTCTTGGGGTGGCTTCGTAGAGTTGGTTTTCGTTGCCTGTTTTTACTTTGACATATATACCGCGGATGTCTGCGGTACAGTTCTGGACGATTGGGAGTTTTTGGATTTCTGTTGCGAGTTCTTGGGGTTTGTTAGTGCTGATTCTGATGGTGCCTGCGGCGTATTGATTGTAGAGGTCGGCGAGTTTGCCCTGTGCCCAAACTTTGCCTTGGTTCATGATGGCGACCGAGTCGCAGACGCGGCTAAGCTCCGGAAGAATGTGCGACGAGAGTAAGTAGGTGACGTTCTGGTCTTTGTGTAGCTGGAGAACAAGATCCAAGAGGTTGCTTCGCGCTTGCGGGTCAAGATTAGCCGTCATCTCGTCCGCAACTATCAGTTGTGGTGAGTTGACCAAGGCGTGGGCGATGGCGAATTTCTGGAGCATGCCCGCGGAAAGCGCTTTTATTGGACGGTCAGCAGCTTCTGTGAGGTTGACTAGCTTAAGAACCTTGGACGCTCTAGACGTGGGGACCCCAAAGATTCTGCAAGCTCGTTCAAGGTAGTCGCGTGTTTTCTGGTGGGCTGGAAAATGGGCTTTTTCGTGGACTACTCCAATGAGCGTGCGTATGTGGGGGTTGTCCCACGGTTTTTCGCCGAACACAGTGACTCCTCCTGCATCAGGTCTGAGCAAGCCTAAAATCATCTTGATGGTCGTTGTTTTGCCTGCTCCGTTTGGACCGACAAGGGCAGTGACTGAGCCTTCGTCCACGTATAATGTTAGTTCGTCCACTGCGTGGACACTGCCAAACGATTTCGACAAATCATCAGCAGCAATTACTGTCATAGTTGCATTCAAAAGACAAGAACGATGGCTCAAATTTAAACCTTCAGATGATAAGAACAGAAAGGACAAAGACGAAGCAAAGACCAATGACGCCAATAATAGCAGACAACGCCTTGAGAACCATCAGAAAACACGAATAAATACCCATTAAACTACCCCAAACAAGCCTCAAATAGAACTGAAACCAACAACAGAAAAATCAATCAGAACCCAAAACACAAACAGAAACCCTGCCTAGACCTCAGAAAAAGAAATAGCGTACTGCAGACTACCCCCTGCCATAATAAACGGAAATCTCCTATCTCTGCCAAGTCTTCAGCACTCACAGAAGCCGCGTTAGGCTAGGGCTTCGGTAGTATAACACGGAAGTATTCCGGCTTTTCAAGTCGGAGTCCCGGGTCCAAATCCCGGTCGGAGCACCAAGTGCTCGCTTATCAAAATCTCCCATAGAGATACGAACGTTTTCTCTTAGGGTTGTGCATAAATCGTCAATTACTTTTCTTTAAGACTTGTGTGGAAAGATTTAATTCTGTCACTTTTTTGACATACTGATACAGTGAGGAAACAAGATTTGGCAAGATTAGGTCAGCTAAAATTTGCGATGGGGTCATCCATATTCATAGTTGGCTTCATATTTGCCCTGTTTCTGTCAGTGATAATGTTCATCATAAACCTAGACCTCATCTACGCAGTGATTCTTACAGTGCTCTTCATACTGTTCCAATACCTCATCGGCCCCTCGATCGTTAGGATGTCGACAAGGCTACAATATCTGGAAGCAGGCCAAAACCCGTGGCTCGAATCAACCGTAAAAGAGCTAGCAGACAAGAGCGGATTGCCCATGCCCAAATTAGCAACGGTTCCAGACAACACTCCGAACGCTTTTGTTTTCGGCAGAACCTCCAGCGGCGCCACTCTTGCAGTGCATGAAGGACTTTTGCGAAACTTGAACGAGAACGAAGTGAAAGGAGTAATCGGGCACGAGCTTGGGCACATAAAACATAAGGATTACATCGTCATGACGGTGCTTTCCGCTTTGCCATTGCTTGCTTACTTGCTTGCGCGTGGAACATGGATGGCAGCTAGGTTTTCTGGCTCTCGGAGGAAAGAGGAAGGCAGCATGAGGGCCGCATTAGTCGTGGTCGGCGTTATCTCCTACGTGGTCTACATTGTCTCGCTCCTGTGCGTTATGCGGCTCAGTAGGTTGCGTGAACATTATGCGGATGCTTACTCGGCCTATTTGACGAGCTCACCTAGAAATCTGGAGAGTGCGTTGACGAAGATTACTTATGGGCTGTCGCTTTCGCCTAAGCCGCCTTCAGGTGCCAGAGCCTTCTACATCGGCGACCCTGCCATGGCTAAGCTGGAGATATCCGAGATCATGGAGAAGAAACAGGAGTACGACTTAGACCATGATGGCGTTTTAGACGAGCGAGAGTTGGAGCTTGCGATGGAGAAAGAAGCAAAGTCAACATGGTCAAAGATAAACACGTGGTTTTCCACGCATCCGCCAACCTTCAAGCGGGTGTTGATGCTGAAAGAGATCGAAAATGAGATGACCAGTGGAACATATACTGGCGACCGCGTTTACGCGCATGTCTAGCTCTTCGCGTTTGCGCAAAACAGATTTATTACTTCCATGTAAAGTGGAGAAGGCGAGGGCGAGAAATTTGAAGGTTAGGCTTCTTCGTCACACAGCAGACGCTGAACGGTTGTGTGGAACTGCTGCGCAAACGTCAATTAAGAGTGGGGCTCCATCGGAGATTCTTGACAAGATGGACGCGGAGACTGCCAAGAAGATTATCAGAAAAGTTACGAGTTATGGGCATACTTCGGTTATTGAACATGCGTCTTTTACTTTCAGCCTTGAGGGCGTTTCCAGAGCCATGACACACCAGCTTGTGAGGCACCGTGTTGCCTCTTACACGCAACAGAGCCAGCGCTATGTCACTTATAATACGCTTGACGAGTATGTTACGCCGCCGAGCATGACAAACAACGGCGGAGCTAAGGAACTGTTTGATGAAACGCTGAACAAGATCTCAGAGACATATCAGAAGCTTCTGAAGATGGGGATTCCGAAAGAGGACGCGCGATTTATTCTGCCGAACGCGGCGAAGACGAACATCATAGTGACGATGAACACCCGCGAACTGCGACACTTCTTTAACTTGCGATGCTGTGCCAGAGCGCAGTGGGAGATGAGAGAAGTTGCAGTTGAAATGCTCAAACAGGCAAGAAAAGCGGCACCCGCATTGTTTGAAGACGCAGGTCCGACCTGCACGGAATTTGGTTTTTGTCCTGAGGGTGAGAAGAAGCCCTCGGAATGCAACATTATGGAGATAAAGAATCGGTTCAAGGAATTGTAACTCGACGCGACAGGAGGTTTAAGATGGAAGAGAGGATGAAAAAGGCGAGCACACTAATGTTTTCAATGCCAGAAAGACGGAGCGACTTTTGGAAATGAAAGAGATTGGAGTGGAAGAGTGGATTAAGAGGCAGTGGGAATAGGCTCTGCATTGAAATCTGAAGGAGCAGGGAAAAATAGGCGGACGCAAAGCATTAGCTGTTGCTACGAAATATTGGAGGCCGGGTGAAGATTACTTAGAAGAGATTGTTGAAGGTATTGATGGGAAAATATTGGATGGCGATTTTTTGGTTGTTTCAGAGAAAGCCATTTCCACCGCTCTGGGCAATATTGCGGATGAAAGCGTTGTTAAGCCGAGCTTGAGTGCAAAGATTATTGCCGGGTTTTGGACGCGAGTTGTTTGGGGCTATTTTCTGGGTTTTTTGTGTCGCTTTCGAAGCAGGCTTCTTCGTGAGTTGCGTGAGTATCCCTTTGACGCTGGGAGTCGGCATAAACAGGTTGCCTTGCAATATGTGGGATTACTGAAAGCTTTGATGTTTGGGTCTGAGGGCGGTATTGATGGAAGTAATTTGCCTTATTCTTACGTTAGTTTGCCGTTGAAGAACGCTGACACTGTTGCTGAGGAAATTCGCAAGCGCGTACGACAAAGGCTTGGAAAGATGGTTTGTGTGGTTATTGCAGACACGGACAAGGCGTATTCTTTTTCGGGTTTTCATTTTGCGTTGCGGCGTACGTCGGTTGATGGGATTCATTGTTTTGATGGCTTTGTTGCTTTCGTTGTTGCGCGGATGTTTGGGCTGAGGAGGAGGGCGACGCCGGTTGCGGTTGCTGGCTGCGCTGTGCCTGTTGATGAGTTGTTGAATGTTGCGGATGTTGCTAATCGTGTGAGGGGTTTTGGTGCAGGGCGGACGGTTTGGGACATGGCGGCGCGGTTTGGTGTGGGGTTAAGCGACGTTAGCTGGGAAATGCTGGAGACAGTAAAGCATAAACCCATAGTGATTGTAAGAAGCAGAAGGTGACAGAGCGCTTGGACGCGTCAATCAAACAGTTAGGGGGCTTCTTCGATCCACGGTCGGTTGCGGTTGTGGGTGCGACGAAAAAGATTAACAAGGCGGGGCACGTGATTTTCAAGAACTTCGTCGAGAACAAGAACCGCGGCGTTTTCAAGGGCGAGGTTTTTGCGGTTAACCCAAATGAGGGCTCAGTTTTGGGCTTTCAAAGTTATCCGTCTTTGACGAAGATTCCAGGCGAGTTGGAACTGGTTGTGATTGTGGTTCCGGCGAAGATCGTGCCTGATATTATGCGTGATGCGGCCGCCAAGAAGGTCAAGGACGCGGTTATAATCAGTTCGGGTTTTGGTGAAGTCGGAAACCACGAGCTTGAGAACGAGGTTGTGGAAATAGCGCAAAAGGCAAAGATACGCGTTCTGGGCCCGAACTGTTTAGGAGTTTATGACACTCGGACGGGTGTTGACATGCTGTTTCTGCCCGAGACAAAGATTTTGACAACTGGCGATGAGGTTATTGCGACGCCGCGTCCGTTTAAAGGCGACATCGCTATAGTCACACAGAGCGGAGCTTTCGGGGTTTCAGCGCTTGACTATTTGACTGGTCGCCAAATCGGAGTCAGCAAGTTTGTGAGTTTTGGCAACAAGTGCGATGTAACGGAAACAGAGATGCTGACTCTCATGCTACATGACAAGGAAACAAAGGTCATTCTGCTGTATGTGGAGGACATCAAGCACGGTCGAGAATTCATGGAGGCGGCTAGAGAAGTTTCTAAAAAGAAGCCCATAGTGGCAATCAAGGCCGGAAGGACAGTGGCGGGTGCTCGGGCGGCAGCTTCGCACACAGGCGCGATTGCTGGTTCGGATCAGATTTATGATGCAGTTTTTGCGCAGACGGGCGTGTTACGGGCGAAGGACATGGAGGAGTTTTTTGATGCTGGGAAGGCTTTGGCTATGCAGCCGCCTGCGGCGGGTTTGAATGTGGGCGTGATTACAGATGCTGGCGGTCCAGGAATTATGGCGGTGGATGAGTGTGAGTTGAAGGGTTTGGCGGTGAAGCGGTTTTCTGAGAAGACGATTCAGAAGTTTGAGCGGTTGAAAGAAGCGGGGAAACTCCCGAGATTCGCGACCAACTTTAATCCTGTGGATATTACAGGTTCGGGAACTTCGGAGATGTTTGAGTATGCGACGCAGATCTTGTTTGAGGATCCTGAAATTTGCGGTGTGATTATGTTGGGTTTGCATCATACACCGGCGTTGCAGGAAGACTATATTGACCGTGTGGCGAAGGTTGCGAGCAGGTTTGATAAACCTATAGTGGCTTGCGACATCGGGGAGACGGAAATGGCTTTGTATACGCGTTTTCGATTTGATAAATTGGGGGTTCCAGCTTATTCTTCGCCTGAGGATGCGGCGCGGGCGATGAACGCGCTTGTCCGGTATGGACTTTATCTTAAGAAAAACGGTTGCCTAGAAGAGTATAAAGAGAATTTCCTGAAAAGCAAATTCAAGCAGTAGGCTATTCTGGTGCGATTTCGATTTTAACAGTGTCTCCGTCTTTTAGGTTAAGCTTTTGGCGTAGGTTTGTTGAGGCAATTATTTCGACTAGATTTTTCGGATAATCTGGAATCTGCGGGATGACTATGGTGCATTCTGCTTTGTCCATCAATAAAGCATTGTAGCAAGTCCCGCTGTAAAAGCCGGTTTCGGGTTCGATTACTACTGATTTAGCTTTTTTTAGCTGTTCGAGTTTGGTTCTTTCTTCTGATGAAAGTTTTATGTTTAGCGTGCCCGGATGAGGTGTGAAGCCTAGTTTTTGGTGGATTTGCCGTTTTACCCATGGCAGGGTTGTGTAACGGGTTCCTTGGCCTGTTCCTTTAGCGATTGTGCCTTTGAATGTCAGGGTTTTCAATGGTTTGATCGCTCTTGAGAGAATTTGGCGCAGGGCCGTTTGTTATTTTTGGTCTTTGAGCCATGTTGCGACTTTTCTGAGTAACGCATTGGAGTTCATGTCAACGACGGGGACGATCATTTTTTCGCGGGTTTCGATGACGGCTTGGTATTTGGGCATTTGGGCGTAGCCTACGAAGGTCCAGTAGACGCGTTTGTGTTCGACTAGTTCTCTGGCGGTTGTTTCCGTTGACGCTGGTAGCGGGAAGTAGAGGAAGACAATGCCTTCGGCCCAGTAGAGTCCGGCGGCTTTTCCTCCAGCGATGATAGATGCGAAGCGGGCGATTTCTTCGGCGTTGGGAAAGAAGTCTTTTTCCATTACTATGATTTCTTCGAAGGGCGCGTACTTTACGTTCACATTGCTTTCGCTCATGACTGTTTCACTCTGTTGTTTCTTGCTGTGTTGTTCGTTGCAAGTTGCCTTTTAACTTTGTTATGTTCCCAGAAAACGTTATAGAGGTGTCAGACTCTAACGGTAAGCTAAACGGTTACTTGACAAGGGGAATACTATTTGCCTGAAATTCGAGTAGCTCTTGTGGGCGTCGGCAACAGCGCATCAGCATTGGTTCAGGGAACGCAGTATTATCGGAACGCGAAGGAAACTGAAACAGTGCCGGGACTTATGCATGCAAATTTTGGCGGTTACCATATTCGGGATGTGCGGTTTGTTGCGGCTTTTGACGTTAACCGGAATAAGATTGGAAAGGATTTGTCTGAAGCGATTTTCACTGCTCCGAACTGCTGTGAGAAATTTGCGGACGTGCCAAAGTTGGACGTGAAGGTTTCGGCGGCGCCGGTTATGGACGGAGTCGCGGAACATATGCGGGAGGCTTTCAGCGTTTACGACGAGAAGCGGATGAAGCCGGTTGATGTTGTTGACGTTTTGAAGAAGAGCAAGGCGGAGATTTTGGTTAACTATCTGCCGGTTGGAAGCCATGATGCGGTTCGGTTTTATGCTCAGTGTGCACTGGACGCTAGATGCGCATTCATTAATTGTATGCCGGAGTTTATTGGTTCTGATCAGACTTGGGGCCGGAAGTTTGAGCGCGCGGGTTTGCCGGTTGCAGGAGATGACATTAAGAGTCAGGTTGGGGCGACGATTTTGCATCGAACTTTGGCGCGGTTGTTTGTCGACCGCGGCGTGATTATCGATGAGACTTATCAGCTTAATTTGGGCGGGGACACGGATTTCCAGAACATGACGGTTGAGGAACGGCTGAAGACCAAGCGCGTCAGCAAGACAGAGGCAGTTACTAGCCTTGTACCGTATGATTTGCCTACGCGGATTGGACCATCGGATTACGTACCATTCCTGAACAATCGCAAGATTTGCTATCTGTATTTGAAGGGTCGGAAGTTTGGGGACAGGCCTTTGACGATTACGGCGAAGCTGGAGGTTGAGGATTCACCCAACAGCGCAGGAGTGGTTATAGATATTATTCGTGCAGTGAAGATTGCATTGGACAGGAAGATCGCGGGGCAGTTGCTGAGCATTAGTTCGTATGCATTTAAGCATCCGCCCATACAGATCCCTGACCCAATGGCGAAGCAGGCGGTGGAAGAATACATACAAGGAAAACGAGAGCGCTAGGCTTCGCAGGCGACTACCTCTCCAATTATATAGATTGAAACCGCCGTTTGCCAACGACTATTTGCTGACAGTGATCATATTTAATTGCTGACTTAATAGGCATAGTAACTAGAAAATTATCAAGAGTATTTTTCATTGGGTTCTGTTCTTGTACTGAATGTATTTCAAGCTTCGGCCATTGTTCGCTTATTCTCTTCTGGACAGTTAGTTTTAAAGGCTACAACGTCGGAAATTACTGCATCAATTGAAGGTGTATTTGAAATGGTGAAAGTTGATGGATATGAAGTTCCTGAAGGCTTGTACTATACGAAGGAGTTTGAGTGGATAAAGGTTGAAGGCGACAAAGTCCGCGTAGGCGTAACCGACTACGCTCAGAAGCAGCTGAGGGAAATTGTTTACGCTGAACTGCCGAGCCCTGGAACAGCGATCTTGCAGAACACACCCTACGGCACCGTCGAATCAGTCAAAGCCGTCTCAGACCTGATAGCGCCGATAAGCGGCACCATCGAACAAGTCAACGAAGAAGTCCAATCTAAACCAGAGCTGCTGAACGAAGACCCGTACACGAAGGGCTGGCTTCTGATCCTTAAGCCGGCGAACCTGCAGGCCGAATTGCCGAACCTGATGGATTTCAACAAGTCACTTGAGTGGCACAAGGGCCTCAAGAAATAGCCGTAAGCGAGAACCCCTCATGCCCCGCCGCATAGTCATCATCGGTGCACACGCCGCAGGAGTAGACGCGGCCTCAGCCGCCAAGAAAACCGACCGAATTGCAGAGATAACGCTCATAACCGAAGAGAAACATGCAGGCTACAGCCGTTGCGGACTACCGTTCGTTTTGGGCGGGCAGATCCCCAACTTCAGCGACCTCATCGTCTTCCAACCCAGCTACTTCAAAATGCAAAACCTCACACTCAAAACAGAGACCAAGGCCACGAAAATCGACACAAACGCCAAAACCGTCGAAACCGTAGACAACTCGGGCAAGACTGAAACCCTCCTATACGACAGCCTAATCATAGCCACCGGCGCAAGCCCCTTCATGCCACCGATAAAAGGCAAAGAAAAGAAGGACATATATTCGCTGCGCGCGCTGGAAGACGGGCAGAAACTTGAAGAAGTCGTCAAGAAAGGCGCAAAAACCGCGATAATCATGGGCGCCGGGCTCATCGGCCTCGAAACCGCCGTAGCACTAACCGAAAGAGGCCTGAAAGTAACTGTTGTGGAGATGCTTCCTCAGATTCTGCCACAGATGCTCGACGCGGACATGGCGAAGCTCGCACAGGAAATGCTCGAACAAAAAGGCATATCGATACACACGAACAAATGCGTTGAAGAGATCATAGGCGGCGAAACCGCAACCGGCGTCATCGCAGGCGGAGAAAAAATCGAAGCAGACCTAGTCATAAGCGCGTTCGGCGTCCGAGCCAACACCCAGCTCGCTGTCAACGCAGGCATACAGTTGGGCGACACGAAAGCCATCAAAACCAACGCCCGCATGGAAACCAACATCAAAGATGTCTACGCGATAGGCGACTGCGCCGAAGCAACCAACATAGTCACCCAAAAACCCGCCCTACCACAACTAGGCACAGTGGCCGTAAGACAAGGAAAAGTCGCAGGCATAAACGCCGCAGGCGGATATGCACTCTTCACAGGCGTACTAGGCTCAGCAGTCACACGCTTATTCGACATGGACTTCGGCGTAACCGGACTCACAGAAAACAGCGCACAAAGAAACCGCATCGAAACCGTCTCAGGCACAATAAGCTCAAAGACAAAGGCAGATTACTATCCTGGCGCTTTGCCAATTAAGGTGAAGCTATTAGTAGAAAAAGAATCAAGGCGAATCATCGGGGCCCAGATCGTCGGCGGAGAAGAAGTCACGCAGCGCATAAACGCTATATCCTTCGCTATCCAGAAACAGATGACCGCCCGCGAACTCGCAAAAGCCGACACAGCTTACGCACCACCGCTGTGCGAAACATGGGAACCGCTCATTCTTGCAGCTGAAATGGTTCTAATGAAGCTACGCTAGCCTTTTTCCATCATCAATTTCTTTTACCCGTGGCAGAAACCTAATTTATAAGAACCCAGCTTACTAACTGGAACAAAAACAGTTGAAATATTGGTGAATGAAAATGCCAATTAAAGTTGGTATAAACGGATTCGGAAGAATCGGACGCTTACTCTATAGAGCCGCGATCGAGCGGAAAGCCAACATAGACTTCGTCGCAGTAAACGACATAACAGACGCAAAAACCCTCGCACACTTGCTCAGATACGACTCCGTCCACGGAAGGTTCAGTGCTGACGTGCAAGTTAAAGGCAACGACCTCGTCGTCAACGGGAAAGAGCTCAAAGTCCTCTCGCAGAAAGACCCAACCCAGCTGCCTTGGAAAGACCTCGGCGTCTACCTAGCCGTAGAGTCAACCGGTCTCTTCACAAATCGAGAAGGAGCCTCAAAACACATGACCGCCGGAGCCAAAAAAGTCCTAATCTCCGCGCCAGCCAAAAACCCCGACGTAACCATAGTCCTCGGCGTCAACAGCAATGCGTACGACCACGACAAACACAACATCATCTCAAATGCCTCATGCACAACTAACTGCGTCGCCCCAATGGCGAAAATTCTGCACGAAACATTCGGCATCAAACGCGCCCTCATGACCACGGCGCACGCATACACGAATGATCAGAGAGTCGCCGACCTCGTCCACAAAGACCTGCGCCGAGCCAGAGCCGCCGCACTCAACATAATTCCAACCACGACAGGCGCAGCCACCGCCGTCGGCCTAGTCATGCCCGAACTCGCAGGCAAAATAGACGGCATCGCACTCCGCGTACCCACACCCGATGTATCCATCGTAGACCTCACCGCCGAGCTAAAGAAAGACGCAACAAAAGAAGAAATCAACGCCGCCTTCAAGAAAGCCGCAGACGGCCCACTGAAAAACATACTCGAATACACCGAAGAACCCATCGTATCAAGCGACGTTCTCCACAGCCCCTACTCAGCCGTCTTCGACGCCCAACTCACAATGGTCACGGACAAAAACTTCACCAAAACCTTCGCATGGTACGACAACGAATGGGGCTTCAGCTGCCGCATGGTCGAACAAATCGAACTCATCGGCGAAAAAGCCGGCCTCTAAGAACACTATCTCTCATACATCCCTCATCTCTTTTTGAACGCAAATATAGAGGTGGAAAAATGCCCAAATTCCTAACATTAGATAACTTTAGACTGAAAGACAAAACCGTCCTCGTAAGAGTGGACTTTAACTCGCCCGTAGATCCGGACACCAAGAAGGTTCTGGACGACACACGGATACACGCACATGGCGAAACCACGATCAAAGAATTGGCGGAAAAAGGCGCCAAAGTCGTGATTCTCGCGCATCAAGGACGGAAAGGCGACCCAGACTTCATCCCACTTAAACAGCATGCGGAAATCCTCGGCAAAATCCTCAAAAAACCAGTCAAATACGTCGACGACCTAATGGGTGACAAGGCCAAAGACGCCATCAAGAAGCTCAAAAGCGGCGAGATCCTCGTCCTCGCAAACGTCCGCAACTTCCCCAACGAAACCAAAGAAGGCACACCCGAACAGCACGCGGAAACCGAACTCGTTAAAGCCCTCGCGCCACTCGTAGATTTATTCGTCAACGACGCTTTCGCAGCCGCACACCGAGCCCACGTATCAATCATAGGCTTCACGGCAAAGCTGCCCAGCGCCGCCGGTCGCATAATGGAAAAAGAACTCAAATCGCTAACCCGCGTACTAGAAAGCCCGGAAAAACCATGCTCCTTCATCTTAGGCGGAGCCAAAGCCGACGACTCGCTGGAAATCAGCAACTACGTCCTTTCTAACAAGATCGCTGATTACGTGCTCACAGGCGGAGTGGTCGGACAAACCTTCTTAGCCGCCAGAAACGTGGACATCGGCCCTAAAAACATGGAACTCCTCAAGCAGAAAGAACTCATGGACCTCATTCCCGGCATAAGACAACTAATCCAGAAGTACACGGAGCAAATCAAGACGCCAGTTGATGTTGCTGTGGACGAGAATGGAAAGCGAAAAGAAATTCCGATAGAAAAAATGCCCATCGACCTCTTCATATTCGACATAGGCAAGAAAACAGTCAACGAATACGGAAAGATAATCAGAAAATCAAAAACTATAGTCGTCAGCGGCCCCATGGGCGTCTACGAGAACAAGGAATCCAGCTATGGCACTAAGACGGTTTTCCAAGAAATCGCAGCTTCAAAAGCCTTCTCACTCGCAGGCGGAGGTCATACAACCGCGGCCTTGCAAGAATTCGGACTTTCCAGCAAGATCTCCTACATAAGCACGGCAGGCGGAGCGCTAATCGAGTTCCTCATGGGCAAAAAACTGCCAGGTGTTGCCGCCCTCGAAAAGGTTGCTGCCAAAACACCCTAGCAACTTTTTCTCTTTTCTAGGTTCTAGCCATCTTCTCAGTCAAGTCAGCCATTTTGAACTCAGTTTGCTCTTGCGGATGTTGAAGAGAATCGTAAATCTGCAACGTTTGTTCTGCAGCTTTCCGCCATGTGAAGTATTGAAGCACACGTTTTCTTCCGTTTTCGCCCCACTTCTTCGCTCGCTCAGGATCGCTTAAGACTTCTTTTATGCCCCAAGCGATGTCAGCTGAGTTTCCACCATTCACGTGTACACCGTTTTGATCCGGTCCCCACGGAACAACCTGCTCTCGGAAGCCGACCACGCCTTGCGCGCCCACAATCAGCGGCTTAGCCATAGACATGGCTTCGAGGCTCACTATTCCGAAGGGCTCATACGTGGATGGAAAGATGCAGACATCCGATGCCGCGTAATGTAAAATGCGTTCTTTCTCTGGAACGAACTCGAACTTGCACGCAATTTTGTCGCTGATGCCGAGCCTGTTCGCGGTTTCAACGATGTCGTTCTGCTGTTCACCCTTACCCAAGATCACGAGTTTGGTGTTCGGATACTCAGCAAGAACCATTGGCATTGCTTGAACAAGATTGGCAACGCCTTTCACCCATGTTAATCGTCCACAGAAGAGCAACATCTTTTCGTCCGGTTTCACACTATATCGCTGGCGGACTGTCTCAACCTCTTCCGGTCTGCAGCTCTTTGGGCTGTATCGTTCAGGGTCGACGCCGTTCCAGACAACGCTGATCTTTGACTTTTGCCACCCATGCCTAGCCAGATCCTCTTGCATGGAATGGCTCACCGTTATTATCTTGTCCACTTTCTGAGCCGTCGCATATTCAAGGTAGGAAACAACCTCGGAACCCTGTCCACCGGCCCTACCCCACTCGGTACTGTGTACATGAAAAGTCACCGGCACTTTGGATTCATTCTTGACCATGAGGCCGGATATGCTGCTTAACCAGTCGTGTACACAAACAACATCATAATGGCAGCTTTCCTTTTTCAGCATGCTGTTGATGAATTTCGAGGCGCTCAGGATGTTGTAGATGAAGATGTCGTTAAACATGCGAATGTTCGTGCCCCATTTCTTCAAATCGTCAGTAACGAACATAGGAAACACGTTGCTCGCATCCGAAATGAGCGGACGATGAACTTCAACACCCTTTAAAATCTCCCGCGTCTTCAAATTTCCAGGGTTAAGCGTGAAAACCGTCACGTCATTACCCATCGCAACATACTCGCGAGTCACGTAATCAGCGTAAGTACCTAAACCGCCCACGAGCGCAGGCGGATACTCCCAAACAAAAAATCCGATTCTCAAACAGATTCACCACTAACAGTTTTTATTAACAGTGCAAATTGGAGAACAGAAAGACAAGAAACTGATAAGTTTAGAATAGTTTCAGCTTCTTCTTCTCTTCTTTGCCTGACTTGAAGTGGTCCTTGTCGTTCTTCGGGTTTTCTGGCGGCGCTGGCGGTTCAGGAAACATTGGAAACTCTTCTTTCGGTTGCTCTGGCTCAGGTTTCGGCATTTCAGGCGTTGGTTCTTCCATGGGCTTCGGTTCTGACTCTTCGTTCTTCTCTGGTTCGCGAGCAAGTTCTTTCTTCTTTGAAGGCTTTGTTTCGTGCTTCTTCTCCATCGGTTTCATTTCCACGACGGTTTCGGCTGGTCCGCTGTGTGTTGGTTTCCACGTAAAAATAGATTGGAGGTGGAGGCCCTTGTGGTCTCCAATCTTGAGGTATTCCCACTCGTACAGGTCAATGTGTATGCCCTGCATGTGCGCGACCGTATGACGGAGGCTTTCAGAGAAACTTGGCGCAATAAGGACTAGGCGCGGTATTTCCTTGTCGTCGATGTTGTGCTTGTTGTACGTGACCTTCATGAACGACTTGAACTTGTTCACGTAGTCTATGCTCTGTATTCCCTGCATCAACATGTTGTCATCTTCGTTGACGCTCATGTGCAATATGACAAGCTGTCCGTGGTTATCATGACACAGGACATCCAATGTCGTCTTGTCATTTATCGGTACATTGTTGCAAATCACGGTCAGGTCTTTCTCGATCTGATCCACGTCCTTCGTGATCATCTGTTCCAGTTCTTGTTTACTTTCTATGCTAATTCTCTCAACTGACATGTTTATGTCCACTCTTTAGAGAGAATGAGCAGGTGCAACGGATAAATAAATTATGAATTCAGTATCAGAATCCGACGTAAACACACGACTTGCCCTCGCAAACAGCAAATTAGAAATAAATGCAACAAACGAAATAGACAGCAACAGAGGGCAACAAAGTGACAGACATAGTAATAACATTCGAAGTCCACCAACCGCACAGGCTGAAACGAAGCTTCTTCTGGGAAGACCAAGTCTTCAAACGAGTAAAGAAGAAGAAACTTTTCGACTACTATTTTGACCAAGCAACAAACAAAGAAGTCTTTCTGCGCGCCTGCAGAAAATGCTATCTTCCATCAAACCAGATCATCCTCGAGCAGATCGAGAAACACAAAGGTGAGAAAAAACAGGTCAAATTCTCCTTCAGCATCTCCGGCATCTTCCTTGAACAATGCGAAATGTACAACCAGGACCTGCTGGGAACTTTCAAGCAACTCGCAAAAACAGGTTGCGTAGAATTTCTCAGCCAAACCTATTACCACTCGCTCGCAAGCCTGTACCCAGACAGAGAAGAGTTCATCGAACAGGTCAAACTGCATCAAGAGATACTGCGAGACTTGCTCGGCTACGCGCCCCATGTTTTTGAGAACACCGAACTGCTTTACAACAACGCGGTGGCAAAAACCGTCGAGAAACTCGGATACAAAGGAATTTTCACCGAAGGCACGGAGAAAATACTGCACGCAAAATCGCCGAATCACCTCTACACACCAAAAGACGGCAAAAAACTCAAGATCCTGCTAAGAAACTACAAACTGACCGACGACATTGGATTCAGGTTTTCAGCAAAATGGTGGCCTGAATGGCCCCTGACCGCAGACAAATACGCACGCTGGCTGGCCTCAACACCAGGCCAAGTAATAAATATCTTCCCAGACTACGAAACCTTCGGCGAACACCACTGGCCCGAAACCGGCATACACGACTTTCTCAGGCATCTCCCAGATGAGATCATCAAATGGTGGCATTTGCACATGGCTACGCCATCCGAAGTCTGCGACAAGTACGCGCCACAAGGAGAGATCGACGTTCCAGAGTTGGGCGGAACGGTTTCTTGGGCAGACTTGGAGAGAGATGCAAGTAGCTGGCTTGGAAACACGATGCAGTGGGCCTATTACACGAGCGTGAGAAAGCTTGATCCGCTGGTCAAGGAAACAACGGATAAGGAATTTTTGAAGATGTGGCGGTACTTCCAGATAAGCGACCATCTGTACTACATGTTCACCATAGGCGGAGCACCCGGTGAAGTCCACTCTTACTTCAGCCCGTATAACACGCCTATGGATGCTTTCGTGAACGCGGAAGCCGCAATACTGGACTTCGAAAACCGCGTCAAAATGGCATCAGTCACAGCCAACGAACCGTTCCTGTTCTATACAGGCGTCGGCGAGGAATACTCAACGGGCATGACGGCTTGGAGCTTGAAAGGCTTATCGAAGGTCTTGGAAAAGGTCATCATTAAATCCTTGGAATTTCACAATGGCCGCGGAGATTTTGAGAAATGGGCTGAGAGATCGCTCCAAGACGACATTCTGGCGCAACAGCTAAAGAAGGTGGGGCTTTCCAAACTGAAAGGAGAGCCACTAAGAAAGACGCTCATCAAAGCATTTGAAAAAAGATTCAGCGAAATAAAGGCGCAAGCGCAAATCACGATTTAATGTTTCTAGATGTAACGCATACATGCTTTTATACAGAACCTACGCTAAACTTATGATTGAATCTTATTCAAGGTGAGAGAATTGCGCGAAGAACTTCCCCTCTCAGAAAAGATCCTGCAGACTCTCCACAACCTGTGTGCTACTGCCCCAGACTTGGCTCGGAGAAGTGAGGAACTGGCACAGGCTCTGGCGATTGATTTGGGAGAAGTGGAGAGAGTTCTGGACAATTACAAGGCTGAAGGTTTTGCAGAGAGTTTCATGGACAATGAAGGAAAGAAGAGATACTATCTGACGGGCAGCGGAATAATCAAGGTCTGTGCGCTTTTCACGTAGTGAAGACCTGATGCGTGTCATAATCCTTTCTTGGGAGTACCCTCCTCGAATGGTCGGACAACTCGCAGAATACGTCAGAAACCTTGCAGGGCAGCTTGTGAAAAAAGACGTGGAAACCTACGTGGTTACCTATCATGATTATCTGACTGGTGGACATGACGACTCGGACGGCGTCAAGACCATAAGGGTGACAAATCCGGTTCGCACACACATCGGAGTCTTAACATGGGTTCTCACGTTAAATCAGGAGATTGAAAGGGCGGCCGCCAACATCTATTATTATGCTGCCAAGCAAGTGGATTTGATGGACACTTATGATTGGCATTTTATACCAGCCGCGGTTACACTGAAAAAGTCGCTGGGGATACCGTTTGTCTATTCCGTTGAGAGCCTTGAAGAGCACCGTTCGCACGGCGCGAATTCACCATTCAACATGGCCATCAAGAGCATTGAATGGCTTGGAATGTACGAGGCTTCAAGGCTTCTCGTCAAGTCAGAGTGGATGAAGAACGAAATTTATAAAATGTACAAAGTACCGCTGGAAAAGGTGAAGGTGGTTTCGCTAGAGTCTCCGCATCTCATCAAGGATGTTTTGGGAGTTTACAAGAGCGTTGCAGAAGGAGCGGCTTCCGGATGAATCACGACTTGTCGGTTATGATGTTCAGCTGGGAGTTCCCGCCCAGAATCATTGGAGGAATCTCGCCACACGTCTACTACCTGTCAAGAAGCCTAGCAAGGAATGGCGTCAAGGTCTACGTGGTCACATGCGATTTTCCCGGCGCGCCGCAGCATGAGGTCGTGGATGGCGTTGAAGTTTACAGAGTCGATTCTTACAAGAACCCTTCACCTGACTTTGCTACCTGGGTCTATTTGATGAATATGAACATGCAGAAGGAAGCCGCTGCTCTGGTCAAAAGTTTGGACAACAAGGTGGACGTGTTTCATGCTCATGACTGGCTTGTCGCGACCGCCGGGATTGGCCTGAAACATGTTTTCAGAAGGCCTCTTTTTGCAACGATGCACTCAACGGAGATTGGTCGACGAAACGGGATTAACTCAGATTATGAGAGAATGATTCACGAGACGGAAGCATGGCTCACTTATGAGGCGTGGAAGGTAATATGCTGTAGCGATTACATGGTTTCGCATGTACGATGGGCGTTTGGGCTTCCAGAGGATAAGCTGATTATGGTTCCGAATGGCGTTAACTATGAAGTTTATGCAAAGTATGAGAACGAGGATTTGAGCCAATTTAGACGTAGATTCGCTCTGCCTGAAGAGAAAATAGTGCTTTTCGTCGGCAGGCTGGTTTACGAGAAAGGCGTGCATGTGTTAGTTAACGCCGCACCGAAGATTTTGGGGAAAGCTAATGCAAAACTTGTCATCGTCGGCAACGGCTACATGAAAGACCAACTTTCAGCACTTGTCAAGAACATGGGACTAGGTCACAAAGTGATGTTCACCGGATTCGTGGACGACGAGACTTTAAGAAGGTTGCAGAGGTGTGCGGATGTTTCTGTTGTGCCCTCGCTTTTCGAACCGTTCGGCATAGTTGCGTTAGAGGCTATGGCGGCGAAGAGTCCGGTTGTGGTTTCAGACACTGGTGGTCTATCAGAGATTGTTGAGCATGACGTTAGCGGCGTAAAAGCCTACGTAAGCAACCCAGATTCTCTGGCTTGGGCAATAACAAGAATACTGACTGACTCGGGTTATGCGAATTGGGTTAGAGCGAACGCTTACAAGCGGGTTCAGGAAAAATATGATTGGGACAAAATTGCCCAATACACAAAGGCCATATACAAAAATGTTTTGGGTGAATATTCGAAAAGCTTCTGGGCAAGAACAAGCTGAAAACGTAATCAAATTCACGGGTATTTGGGTTTGATGGCTTTGTTGTCGCAAGCATCAACGCATTTCATGCAGTAGATGCATTCTTCGTGGCTGAACTTTTCCCAAGGCAGATCCAATATTGGAACGCGCATCGGACAAGCCTCGACACAGAGACGGCATCCACCTTTTGAACATTTCGTAGGTTCTCTTTTCAGGCCTAGGAAGCTGAACTTGTTCATGACAGCCATGAATGCTCCGTGCGGACAGAAGTACCTACAGAAACCTCTTGGGACGAAAGCCACGATGGTCAATACTATTATCAGGATTACAAGTTGGGCCCAGAAAATCAGAGGCATGCCAGCGGCTCCGGATGTGATAACATCCCAGACTGGTTTCGTTATTATTGCGTTTTTGAAGTTCAAAACCATGTTGGGCAAGACTGAGAACAGTGTTTCAGCGGGGCTAATCGCGGTGAACGGGGCCTTGGCGAAGATTCCCAGAGCTTTCTCATAATTATCATGCGCATCCAGAACCTTCGAGGCTGAAAAGGTCACACTGATGAACAATGCGAGAGCTAGTACGCCATATTTGATGTAGAGCATCCATTCATGTGTTCTTGGCGAAATCTCCATCTTCTTACGCTTGACGAAGCCCACAAGTTCTTGAATGAAGCCGAAGGGACAAACCCAGCCGCACAACGATTTGCCAATCAATATGCCAGTAATCAGGAAGGCAGCGAAACCAAGCCATGGAAACACGGCGGTGTAGAACGTTATTTGTATGGCCGTGAAGGCGTCGCCCACGGTGTTTTGTGTCAATCCCCAAGTCCACAGAACCGGAAGCAGGAACGGCAGTACGCCAAGGTTGAAGACTATCGCGCTGAACAGTATGAACGAGAACAGTTGCACAGCTCTTCGTGCAGTGTTGTATTTTAGTAGCAGTTGCTTGATGTTTCCGCCTCTCAATTGTTGTGCCTCTTTCAAGCGAATAATGAAAGTCTAGGTTATTTATTTTCCTATAATAATAACGTTTTCCACAAACACCTAAATCATTACTGCTGGCATAATCCAGAAGTTTTCAGAAAATAAACTTTAACAAGTCAGCAAATCAAGCGAGAAAATACCTCACAAAAGCAATGGCAGTCATAGCTTCACTGATGTTAGGGATTTCTAGAAAAGAGAGAAATAAGAGGGGGCGTCGGGAGATAGACCGTTTATGCCTTGTGCATAAGCATGCGTACTTGGCTTACAAAGTCCGATTCAACGTGACTCTGTTCTAACTCCAATCTGCGGAGCAAGCCATAGCTAGAGTAAATGTCATCAAGTATCCTGCGTTCGACAACAAAAGCGCCGGACCTGAGGAACTCTTCAAGGCCCTTGGCGAATAACTCGATCTTGTCCGACACTTCATCCGGTCTAAGCGAATATTTTGCTTCTAAATACCGGTAGATTAAGAGGGTGGCTTCTTCCCCGAACACTTGGCGTAGAACGCTGTTAATGATTCTGGAGATTTTATCTTCTTTTTGGTTTGCGTGTTGGATGAGAGTTTCCATTTCCATCTCCCGGCAACAATAATCTGGCATCTTACGACTTAATAAGGATTATCGTATCCGCGAAATACACATATACACATCAAAGTACATCAAGACCCATCAAGACATGAAATCAGTAAGGTTCAGTTGTTGTACTCTTTCAGGCATAATCTTCCTATTGGAAGTTTCTTCAGACAGAACAAGCCTGCCGTAAACTCCATCGTATCCTGGCTCAACCTTCGCTCTGCCCTCCCTAATCCTAGCAATAGCATCCGCAACCCCGACGCCAGCAACGGCTTCCAGCATCTCTGTTGGTGCATCCATTAGTACAGCATATTCGTTACCAAATCTCTCAACCAACGGGTTATAGATGCCCCAAACTTTCGGTGAAGACGGAGAATCAACATCTAACACAGTGGCGATAACCTCTGAAAGAGGAAGCAAACGCCTAAAACCAATAGCATTTTCCGGCTTAAAACCAGCTTCACGGTCAGCCAATTCCTCAACTCGCTGTTCAACGCCCTTCGTAAGTTTTCGGCGACAAACGGGGCATATGTTTCCAAACTTTATTGCGTCGCGTGGCGACAATGATATATGACAGTTTCGATGACCAGACCAATGATATTTCCCATAAGCTGGGTCAGTTTCAATGGTGAACTTGAACCGTTTCTTGTCCTTAGTCCGGATAGCATCTATTATTTCGTGATAGCTTGGTTTTTCCAGTTCAAAGACATTAGCTTCTCTTCCGATACGCCATGGCCAAAAACTGTGACTGTCACTGTTAGAAACTAGAGTGAACCTGTCGAGCTTGCTCAGGCGCCAGTTCATCGCTGGATCGGAAGAAAGACCCGTTTCTAAGGCGCAAATGTTCTTTGTCATGTCTTGGTAGCAGTCTTCGACGCTGTTGAAGCCGCTGAAAGCGCCGAACATGCTGAACCACGGAGTCCAAGCATGAGCTGGAAAAACCATGTTCTCGCTTGAAACCGCCACAACTTCTTCAACCAAATGGGGGGCAGCCATGTCCAAAGTTGGTCTTCCATCCGCTTCCAAGTCGCCGTACCTAGACAATCTGTCGTTGATTTGAGATGCCATTTCAAGGCTAGGCGCTAGGATGACATGGTGAACCTTCTTTATTTCGTTTTCAAAGGGGAAAATTGTGCTTACTTCTGTTGCAACCATGAAATATACGGGCACGTCAGTTTTCTTGATTTTGTATAGACCTGTATCTGATTCTGGAACTAGGTTTTCGCGCAGTTCTTGAAGCCATTTTGGATGTGTAAAATCGCCAGTGCCTACAAGGTTCAAGCCTTTAATCTTAGCAAATCGTGCGATCGCGTCTACCACCATCTTTTCGCTAGTGGCCCGGCTGTAACGACTGTGAACATGCAGATCGGCTATGATTCGCAAGTTTTCAAAACCAACCTTTCTAGTTTGCTTAGCTTCCTTAAATCTTCTTTCGCGGTTCTCCTTTTCGGTCATGTACTTTTCTAAGCGGGTTGCCCAGTCTACTTTGAACATGACAGAAAGCACGACGTCCACAAAGCAATTGTAAGATTCATTCCAATAAGTGCAGATGCCCAGTCGCTTTCTACTTCGAAGAGGTTTCCGATGATCTGCATTGAAAAACGTCCACTGTAAGCCACAACGAGATTCATGGAAAACTTTCCAATCAATGCGGACATAAACGCTTTGAGAATGTTGCACCGCATAACACTAAGTAGAATGAGGATTAAATCATCTGGCAAAGGTGTCAGCGCAAAAATAGAAATAACGATCGATCCATGCCTGCTGAATAATTTCACTAGAACGTCCATCTTTTTCCTGTGTCGTTCGCTGATAACTTTTCTGCCACCGGCACCAAGTAAATATCCTGATAACTCTCCAATCGTGGAACCCATTCCTGCGGCTACCGCAACCCAAACTGGTTCAAAGGCCCAGTTGCCATTGCTTTTCAATCCGCCAAAGTAAAGATAACGACGGTGTATTGTATGGGAAAGAATATCGATAGAGCACCGATTAGGCTTATGAGAAATTTGCGAAGTAGCCGTATTGGATGGAAAGAGTTCGCATCAATCTACGAGGTCTTGAAGTTGCAACCGCTGGTCTTCTCTTTTCTTACCGAATTGGAACGCGGCTTAAAGAAGTTGCCATTACACGCATTTAGCGTCACATTTAAATCGCAGACGCAGCAAACAGAAAGTTCTGCGAGACTTTTGAGGAGACTTCACAATTGACGAGCAAAAAAGAACCCATATGGATAGCGAGAGAACCCACAAAATGCAGCGGATGCAGAAAATGCGAAATCGCATGCTCACTTTACCATGAAAACCGCATATGGCCAGAAGCCTCGCGCGTAAGAGTCTTCATGCTCGTTCCAGGCGCAGATTTTCCGCACTTATGCGCGCAGTGCGAAAATTACCCATGCGTGGAAGCCTGTCCTTTCAGGGCGCTGTCGACAAGCAAGAAAACGGGTGCAGTTCTGGTAGATGCCAAAAAATGTACCGCTTGCGGTAAATGCATAGACGCCTGCCCGGGCAAAATCCCGCATTTGCATCCGGCCAAGAAACAGATCGTAATTTGTGATTTATGCAACGGTAACCCGCAATGCGTCAAAGTCTGCGAAGAGGGCGGATGGAACGCGCTAACAAAAGTTCAGAGGCACGGTAGTGCATACAAGATTCATGCCCGCACGCCGGACGAGATCTCGAGAGATCTTGCAATTAAACTGTATGGTGAAAAAGCGGAGGAGCTGACATGATTCCGGGATATGCGGGTAGATTTCTGGAAGTCAATCTTTCAACCAGAAGGTTCAAAGAATCGACGTTCGATGATGAAATCCTTAAAGAGTTCATCGGCGGCAGAGGACTAGCAACTAAAATCCTCTGGGACAGACTAGGCAGCAAATGGGAAACAATAGACCCCCTCGGACCGGAAAATATGCTGTTGTTCTTGACCGGGCCGCTTACTGGATTTTTCCCGGGTGGACGAATTTGTGTGTCTGGTAAGTCTCCGCAGAGCAATGGTGTTGTAGGTTCGACCGTGGGCGGCGAGCTGGGCGTTGAGTTGCGTTGTGCAGGTTACGATGGCATAATCGTAATTGGAGCATCAGAGAAACCTGTTTATCTCTTCATTAAAGATTCTGATGCGGAAATCAGAAACGCCAGTCACATTTGGGGCAAAGACGCGAAGCAAACCGTCCAAATGCTCAACAAGGAATGCAGGGAGCTTCTGAAGAAGCGTTACCCGCGCTATGGCGAGTTCAAGGAGCCTGCCAAAGTGTACATTGGACCTGCCGGAGAGAACAAAGTGCGAACTGCAGTCGTCGCAGCTAAATGGACGCATGCGGCAGGCTATGGCGGTTACGGCGCAGTTATGGGTTCCAAAAATTTGAAGGCGGTCGTCGTTAAGGGCACGGGACCTTTGCCTGAAGTGACGGATATGAAGAAGGTGAAGAGGCTCATCAGGGTCGTTGATAAGAACGCTTATGACAACCCGCTTTGGCGCCGGTGGGGAACTGGCGCAGGCGGCTACGCTGTTGGCGCTAAACAAAGTTCCGAGCCTATTCGCAACTGGCAGGACGAGTGGCACGACGAAACAAGCTTCAGCGTCAACCAATTCGAAAACCGCGTTTGGGTAAAGGGATGCTGGGCTGATTTTGGCTGTCCAACTAATTGTTTGAAAATAGCGGTGGTCAAGTCTGGGCCGTTCAAAGGCGCAATAACCGACAACCCAGACTACGAGTTACAGGCGTATCTTGGACCGAATCTTGGGCTGTTCACTCCGGAAGAGAATGTGTACATGGCCTCGCTGATAGATGACCTATGCTTGTGTGGCATACAGACGGGCAACGTGTTGGGTTTCGCGGCTGAACTGTTCCAGAGGCGAATCCTGACGAAGGAAGACTTGGACGGCATAGATCTCAAGTGGGGCGACGCAAAGGCCTTCGGGGAGCTGGCGAAGAAGATCGCTTACAGGCAAGGCATAGGCGACATTTTGGCTGAAGGCACTTATCGCGCTGCCGTGAAGATTGGGAAGATGAAGAAGAAGGACTTGTTGCAATATGCTGTTACGAGCAAGGGCATAGCCATCGGTGCCCACGGCATCCGTAGCCAAAAAGACTATCCGCACATAATATCATACGCATGCGGCGTCCAAGGCGGAGACCACACGTCCACGACCGCCCTGCCGATCGACGGGTCCGGGAGCGAAGTGTGGGAGATCTTCAACGATTCGGGCGTTTACTGCAACTTCAACAGCTTCGGTCTGCCGCGCAACTTCAGATTCGACTTCTACAAGGCGGTTACAGGCGTGGAACTGACGCGGGACGATTGGGGCAAGAACAAGGCAATGCGCGTATTGCACATGCAAAGAGCCCTGTTGCTTTTGGGAGGACCAGACCTGAGGTGGAACCCGAAAATTCACGATGACAACCCGAGCAGGTTCTATGAGCCTTTGCCTTCTGGGCCGTACAAGGGCAAGGCCGCTGACAAGAAGAGCGTCCAAGAAGACGTGCAAAAATATTATGCAGAAGCGGGTTGGGACGAGAACGGTGTGCCGAAACCTGAGACTCTCAAGAGATTCGGGTTGCAGAAGATGGGCAAGTCTCTGGAGAAAATGCGTCAATAGAACATGGTTGTCTGGAAGTTAATGCTTAAATAACGAAATCTCAATACTCAATTGGAGGATGTGAACAGGTTGTCTAAGGAAGAAAAGTGGGCGAAAGACCTCAGCAGTAAATGTGAAATCGACTATAAGACCCTGCAACTTGCGTTGGAAGAGCTGAGCGAAAGTTGCCATGGCGACTCGCCGATGGCAAAAAAGATTATAGAAGAACTGACGTTAAGCTGCAGCTTCGGCGAAACCGACATCAGAAAACTCATCAAGACCGCCTCCAAAAACTGTCCGATGGACGCAAAAGAACTGCACAAGGAAATCGCTCAAGCCGAAGGAAACAAGGCTGAAGCTTGGAGAGCAATCGACAAAGTTTACGGAAGAATTATGTAAACTTTCTGCTCATACCAAAACTTTAATTTTTCTTATGAATCAAACACGTCAGCTTTTAGTCTCGGAATATAAGGGAAAAAGCAAAAGAAGGTTTTAGATTATGTGTAGTTCTTTACCGATTTTCTGGAATGCTTTTATTGCGAAGTCCAAGTCTTCCTTTGTCAACGCAGCGTTCATGATGGTTCTGATTCTTGCTTTGTCTCTGGCGACCATTGGGAACACTATGGGTAGCGCGAAAACGCCTTCTTCGTAAAGTCTTGTGCTCAATTTCTTGGCTACGCCGCTTTCGCCAACTATCACGGGCGTGATCGGGGTTGTGCTGTTGCCTATGTTGAAGCCCAAGTCTTTCATGGCCTTCTTGAAGTAACGCGTATTCTCCCACAGCCTATGAACGTGTTGGGGTTCTTTCTCTAGAACGTCAACGGCGGCTAGACATGCGGCTGCAACTGCTGGAGGATGTGAACCGCTGAGCAACCACGTGCGTGATTTGTTGTAGGCAAAGTTGACGAGGTCTCTTGAGCCTGAAACATGTCCGCCTACAACTCCAAAGGCTTTCGAAAACGTGCCCATTTCCACTTGAACCTTATCACGAGCGAGTTTAAAGTGTGAGACGATTCCTCTTCCACCCTCGCCGAGGACACCTTCGCCGTGAGCGTCGTCCACGTAGACCATTACGCCATGTTCTGCACCGAGTTTAGCGATTCCGTCCAGCGGTGCGACGTCGCCGTCCATTGAGAACACGCCGTCCGTGATTATCAGTATCCGCCTGTATGGTGGGTCATGTTTTTCTGTTTCGTCCAGTACTCGCGCCAAGTCTGCCATGTCCGAGTGTTTGTAAACTGCCCGGTCTGCGTGTGCGAGCCTGACGCCGTCGATTATGCTTCCGTGGTTCAGTTCGTCGCTGATGATGATATCGCCCTTGCCTACCAGTTGTGGGATTAGTCCAGCGTTGGCGGCGAAGCCGGTTTGATAGATCAGCGAGGCTTCGGCATCTTTGAATTTGGCTAGACGTTTTTCGAGTTCCATGTGAATGTCCATGGTTCCTGCGATGGGTCGGACTGAGCCGGAGCCTGCGCCGTGGGTTTCGACGGCTTTCATCGCCGCTTCTTTTAGCTTGGGGTGATTGCTTAAGCCCAGATAGTTGTTTGAACAGAACATCAGGACTTTTTTTCCGTCTACTTTGCACCATGGAGTACTTGGGCCTTGCAGTATTCTGAGTCTCCAATCGAGTTCACTTTTGACCAGTTCTTGATATTCTTCTCGTAAAAACGCGGTCGGATTACGCATTTTTTATCATTCTCGTTTTTCCTATCTTTGCATGCTCTCTCTTAACTCTTTCCAGTAGTGTTGAAGAAAAACTGATAAGGGTAAAATGTTTTGGGAAAAGACAGGGTGGTCAGAGTTTGCCTTCGACGTGGCGTTTGGACAATTTTTCGAGCATGTCTTTTGTCATGGCGGTTAGGTTGTAGGCGGGTTTCCAACCCCATTCGTTACATGCCACGCTGTCGTTTAGGGACATTGGCCACGAATCCGCGATCTTCTGTCTAAAGTCGGGCTTGTATTCGATAGCGAATTCTGGTACGTGTTTCTTGATTTCGGCGGCCAGTTCGCCTGCGGAGAAGCTTACGCCTGAGATGTTGTAGCTGGTTCGGCACTTGATTTTGGCTGGGTCGGCTTCCATCAAGTCGATAGTGGATTTGAGGCAGTCGGGCATGTACATCATCGGCAGCACGGTGTCAGCTCTCACGAAACACGTGTAGTGCTTGTGCTTGATTGCTTCGTAGAATATTTCCACGGAGTAGTCTGTTGTGCCTCCGCCGGGCGGTGTTTCGCTACTGATTATGCCGGGGTAACGGACACTTCGGACGTCCACGCCGTACTTCATGAAGTAGTAGTTGCAGAGCAGTTCGCCGGCGACTTTTGTGACGCCGTACATGGTTGTCGGGATCAGAATGGTGTCTTGAGGCGTGTTCTGTCTTGGTGTAGTTGGGCCAAATACGGCGATTGAACTCGGCCAGAAGATTCTTGCAAGTTTTTGATCTCGCGCGATTTCCAGAACATGATACAGGCTATTCATATTAACGTTCCAAGCAAGCTGCGGATTCTGTTCGCCCGTAGCTGAAAGCAAAGCAGCTAGATGGTAAATCGTGTCTACGCCGTATTTCTTCACAGCCTTCTCCATGCTTGCTCTGTCGGAAACGTCAACCGATTCAAATGGACCCGAGTTCAAGAGTTTGTCACTCGGTTTCCGGCTGTGGCCGACGGCGACAACGTTTTCGCCGCCGTATTTCTTCCGCAACTCCATAACAAGTTCTGAGCCAATCTGTCCCGTGGCTCCTGTGACTAGAAGTTTTTTCATGTTTCTCGCCTGCATGGTAATGCTCCCCTTGATATGAGAAACGAAGTTTAGAATTATTGGATATAAGAGTTTTCTGAGAGCTATTGTATTTGCAACGTGATTTGCAAGGGAGATAGCATTTTTTCTGTGTGAAAATGGTTATAGGTTTATAGAATGCATCTTGGTGAATGAGAAAGCATGAAGCTGGGCTTCATCGTTAACCCGATTGCGGGAATGGGTGGAAAAGTCGGTCTGAAAGGAACAGACGATGTGCTGAAAGAAGCAAAAGCGAAAGGCGCTGAGACAGTCGCGCCGAAAAGAGCCGAAGAGTTTCTCAGAAAACTGAAAGCCAACATGACAAGTGAGGAAGTTGAGGTTTGGGCTTGTCCGGGAATCATGGGCGAAGACGAGGCGAAGGCAGCAAGTTTCCCGGTTCAGGTTTTGCCTATGAAAATCGGGAAAGAGACTAGCGCAAAGGACACAAAAGATGCAGTCAAACTGCTGGCCAAGGCGAAGGCAGATGCGATCGTGTTTGTCGGAGGCGACGGAACCGCTAGAGACATTTTCGATGCAATGCAGGATATTGAAGCTGTGCCGGTTTTGGGTGTTCCTTCTGGCGTGAAAATGTACAGTGGAGTTTTTGCGGTGAGCCCGTTGGATGCGGTTGAGGTGGTTTTGGCTTTTGCGCGGGGTCAAGCAGATGTAAGCGAGTTTGAGATCATGGACGCCGATGAAGATGCGATTAGAAGCGACTCGTTTGCGGTGAAGCTTCACGGCTTTCTAAAAGGCCCTTTTGTTCCGGCTCATATTCAGGGTAGCAAGCAGGTAAGCTCGGAAACAGATGATGAGAAAGATAATCAAAATGCGGTAGCGCGTTTCATAATCGAGGAAATGCGTCCGGAAGCCACGTACATTCTAGGGCCGGGAACCACTGTGAAAGCGGTTGCAGAACTGCTGGGCGTTAAGAAGACGACTCTGGGCGTGGACATCTACCGGAAAGGCAAGGTTATGCTTGATGTTAATGAGAGACGGATTTTGGAGACGGTGAAGGGTTGGCGAAGCGCATGGGTCGTGTTGTCGCCGGTTGGGCATCAGGGAATGTTGCTCGGGCGCGGAAACCAGCAGATCAGCCCACAAATCATCAAACGTATTGGAAAAGAGCACATCATAGTTGCCGCGACCAAGAGCAAACTGCAGAGCATTGAAGGAAACGTGCTACGGGTTGATACGGGAGACGCTGAAACAGACAATTTGCTCCGAGGCTACATTAGAGTCGTTACGGATTACCGGGAATGGCGACTAGTGCAAGTTCAGTGATGTTTAGGCTCCGAATTTTGTGGTTTTTCCGAGCAGGTTCATCAGGATGGGCATGAGGTCTGCTCCTCTGATGCGATTTAGCCCGCCTTTGGCGCAGGTTCTTTCGCCGTATTCTTCTACGTCGTCGCAGCGGATGTAAGGGCCAGTTATGGCTATGGGCACGGGGTCGCCTTCATGGTTGCCCGTGAGCACGGATGTCGTGTGGTCTGCAGTCACCGCAAGGTAAGTGGAGTTCATGTCAACTTTGCTTAGCAGGTAACCGAGCATGGCGTCAACTTTTTCGATGACTTCTACCTTCAGTTTCGCGTTGCCGTCATGGCTTGCAACATCGGTGGCTTTCACGTGCAAAAGCACAAAATCATAACGCTTCAACGCCTGTACTGCTGCTTTAGCTTTGCCAATGTAATCTGTCTGAGGAGTTCCGGTGGCGCCTTTAACGTCGATCACATCCATGCCAGCGGCTTTACAGACACCCCTGACCAGCGGAGTGGCACCGACACAAGCAGTCTTGATGTTGTAGATCTTCGAAAGAGGCTTAATGTTTGGAAGTGTTCCTGCCCCGCGACACAAAACCATGTTGGCTGGTGGCAACCCGCGTTTAACACGCTCATCGTTGACTGGGTGGTTCTGCAAGGCTTTGTGAAATTCGGGCGTAAGCTCGTTCACGATCTTGGCCGTCAGCTTCGCTTCAGTGCTGTTTTCCAGAGGCTTCATTTCCAACGCTTTTCTACCGGCTTCGCCCGGGTCGGAATCGCTAACGGCGGTTGAAAGCTTCGGTCCTCGGATGCTCAAAACGATGCGATGCTGGATGGTGTTCTTGAACATGAAATCGGCGCCTAAACTCTTTTTTATCTTGATGTTCTGGAGGCTTTCAGCCAGCTTGGACGCATCTTCATTTGCGATTCTGCCCGCCCGTCTGTCAGTGACGACCATGTTTTTGTTCACGGTTGCGAAATTGCATCTGAATGCAACGTCACCCGGCAGAACCTTCACACCTGAACCCAAAGCTTCCAACGCGCCCCTGCCAGAATACAGTTTTAACGCATCATAACCAAGCAATGCAAGGGTGGCAGTGTCGCTTCCCGGCGGAATGCCGGGCGATATTGGGTCGATTACGCCGCATACTCCTGTTTTAGCTATCTGGTTTAGTGAAGGCTTACGGGATACTTCCAAGGGAGTCTTCCAACCTAATTCTCTGATAGGTCTGTCAGACATTCCATCCGATATCACCAGAATCGCTTTCAAACTGTGCTCACGCCATTTTCCAATGAATTGCATTCTGATCAGAGCTTATGATTAAAGGAGTTAAAACACTTACGCAAATCTTTAGCTTAGATAACCTCAAAGCCATCGAACTTTGCATTATGCTGCAACGTTGATACTGCCCTCATCCTTTTAGAGGCCGAGTGTGCCCGACGACGCTGATAGGGCTGTTATAGATCCTGCAATAAAAAAGGGAGGAAGCTTCTGGAAGGGCGTTGTGCTTCTAGTCTGGATGGTTGGGTCACCGCCGCCGCCCGGTATCATGAATCTAACGATTTGATCATGAAAACATATTAGTAATAACATCAGAGGTTCTACTTGGTGATTTGATGGATCTTGACTTGGCGCAGTTTGCCTTTCTCCACAATCTGGTATTTGTCATCCTCCTGTTGCTGGAGTAGGGTGCCCATCTACATGCCGCTTTGCCCGCATATTGGATTATGGGTTGGGTTCTCTTCTGGATATATTGCAAAGAGCTGAAAGCCAGAAGAAGCCTCGAAACGACCAGTTCTGGCAAAAGAGCCTAGTTCATATCCATCTGCAGGCTCCGTTTTTTGCACGCCCAACCGGCAAACCGTGTCTCATGGTATTCTTGAAGCTTCTGCAGCTATGGAAAATAACGCTTAATAGTGGCCTTCTCTTGTTATGCTGTGCATGTGGTTGACCATGGGCGATTGCGTTCCACGTTGCTGAATTCTCGGAGCACTTAGCCTACGTTAGGATTGTTTCTTCGCTAACATTATATTCAACAACCATGCAACATTTGGAGAGATAAAAGATGTCAGACACGGGAATTACTGTCAAAAAATCCGAAGATTTCTCAGAATGGTACACGCAGACCGTGCTCAAGTCTGAGCTGGCAGACTACGCGCCCGTCAAGGGCTGCATGATCTTTCGCGAGCACAGCTACGCCATCTGGGAAAAAATCCAAGAAATTTTCAACAAAAAAATCAAGGAAACCGGACACCGAAATGTCTACTTCCCGCTGTTTATCCCCGAAAGCTTCCTGAAACGCGAAGCTAAGCACTTCGAAGGATTCGTGCCCGAGGTCGCCTGGGTCACAATGGGGGGAGACAGCCCCCTCGAGGAGAGGTTGGCCATAAGGCCGACGTCGGAAACCATCATGTACGACACCTACGCGAAGTGGATCAGAAGCTGGCGAGATCTTCCGATAAAACTGAACCAGTGGTGCAGCGTTGTCCGATGGGAAACCAAAGCCACAAAGCTGTTCCTGAGAACCCGCGAATTTCTCTGGCAAGAAGGCCACACAGCACACGCAACCAAAGAGGAAGCCGACAAAGAAGTCATGGAAATCCTCAACGCCTACAAAGACGTGATAGAAAGCTATCTAGCCATCCCGGTGCTGACGGGAGTGAAGACGGAGATGGAGAAATTCGCCGGAGCACTATACACAACCGCGTTGGAAGCAATGATGCCTGACGGCAAAGCCCTGCAAATGGGCACATCACACCAACTGGGTCAGCACTTTTCAAAGGTCTTCGGCATCAAATTCCTCGACCAAAACGAGAAAGAACAGTACGTCTGGCAAACCTCATGGGGCTTCACAACTCGCATGATAGGCGCAATGGCCATGGTTCACGGAGACGACAAAGGCCTCGTGTTGCCGCCAAAAGTCGCACCCATACAAGTCGTCATAGTGCCCATTCCATACAAGGGCACAGAAGCAGAGACTATACTAGCAAAAGCCAAGGAAATCAGAGACAAGCTTGCAGCGAAAGATGTGGTCGTGACCCTAGATGACAGGCAGGAGTATACGCCAGGCTGGAAATTCAACGAATGGGAACTGAAAGGCGTACCAATCAGGATAGAGATCGGCCCGCGCGACCTCAAACAGAACCAAGTCACACTAGCAAGACGGGATACGTTGCAGAAAACAACAGCAAAAGAAGACGAAGTCGTCGAAACCGTGCTGAAATTGCTTGAAGATATTCAGAACTCGCTTTTCAGCAAAGCTAAAAAAGCCCTCGAAGAGAGCATAACCTCCGTAGAAACATATGAAGAATTCAAGAAAGTGCTGGAACAGAAAGGCGGATTCCTCAGAGGCTCGTGGTGCGGCAATACCCCGTGCGAAGAAAAAATAAAAGATGAAACCGGAGCCACAATACGGATCGTTCCCTTCGAGAAAGAGAAACCATTCTCAAAATGTGTGCACTGCGGAGAAGAAGCAAAAGAAGTCGTCTACTTCGCCAGATCATACTAGACGAGCAACTACCCTCTTCCTTATCTTAGAACAAGAAGAATTTCAGTTTGCTTAATCGGACAGTTTTACCCGTTTCTTAAGCTGTTTCGCCGCATCTTCCAATCCTAATGCGTTTAGCGTCTTCTTTTTCGGAATTCCTCGCTCGTCCCAGCCTCGCCGCATGTAATACGCCTGTAGCATCTGATTGTACTTGTCTCGGTCAAGTTTCGATCCTTTCAAAGCGCCTTTCGTTGTCGGTTCCTCAAACCATCTTGCGGGCGGAGCATCCAATTCGCAAGACCACTCGTTGCCGTATTCGCGTACCCAGAAAGCCCTAGTCAAATTGAATACGCGGTCAGCAATCATGTACAAGGTGTTCCAGTTCATCTCCAAACCCGTCGTCGCGTGCAAGAACCGCGGATACCAATCAAGCTCAAACCCAACTTCAACCCACGGCAACCTACAAACCGTCAAACACTCAAAAACTCCGCCGCGGATGCGCTGCAAATCAATGATCTTGTCCACTTTCTCCGCGTTGTAGCTTTCGCGACCAGTCTTGACTTCCCAAGATATGACCCAAGCATCCTTATGATGTGCACCAATAGAGCTAGTAGAATAGGCTAAAGCCATGCCCGGAGCCATGTGACAATCATAAGCCGAAACCTCCAAACCCTTCACATGCATCGCCCACTGGTTCGAGTTGCCGCCGATTTTCTCAGCCGCGCGATAAACACCCTCAGCCAATGTCTCACCTAAGCCACGCCTGAACGCAATATTCTGAACCAGAGCCTTAGTCTCCTTGAACTTGCCCCAAGAAATCCGCTCCTTAATCAATCCCTTATCCGAAGCCTCCATAGCAAAACCTAGAACATTGCCCAAGGAAATCGCATCCAAACCCAGCTCGTCCGCAGCCCGGTTGAGAGCCGCAACCTGCTTCAAGTTGCCCAGTCCTATGTTGGAGCCGAGCATTGCAACATTCTCGTAATCAAGCTCCGATTCCTTCCGATCCGAACCCTTAACAACATTACCACAAGTCATGTTGCACTGTGGGCAACCGCGATTCGCAACCTTCATTTTCTCCATAGTAAAGCCGCCTATGGATGCGGCCTTCTCAAAAACGCCTTCGCTGTAGTTGCGCGTCGGGAGAACACTGTTCTCTTGACTCCACTCAATCGTCATCATCGTGCCCTGCCGCTTCCAAAATGCGTACGCTGGCTTCATCAAAATCTCCCGGTAAGCCTCAGCGCTCAATTCCTTCAACTCTTTAGGAAAAGCCGCCAGCAAATCATGCGAACCCAGAAAAACAATGGCCTTCAGAAGCTTCGATCCCATAACCGCGCCTATACCAGGTCGACCGCCAGCACGGCCTTTCTGAGAGACAATATTGGCGAATTTTACCAGATTTTCTCCAGCCGGGCCGATACACAAGATTCCAGCTGCTGGGCCGTAAATGTCAGCCAATTTCTCCTCAGTAGTGAGCGAATCTAGACCCCACAACTCTCCAGCATCAAGAAACTCTACGTTATCGTCTCGAACCAGCAAAACCATCGGCTTCTTAGCTTGGCCCTCCACGATAAGCGCGTCATAACCAGCCTTCCGCATCTGAACCACAGCGGCCGTTCCAATGTTACCGTCGCCATAGCTTCCAGTCAACGGACTCTTCGCAGCAACCACAAGCTTCCCGCTACTTGGAATGGCAAAACCGGTCAACGGACCAGCCGCAAAAACCAGTTTGTTGTCAGGCGACAACGCGTCGACTCCGGGCTTAAGTTCATCCCAAAGAATTTTTACAGCAAATCCTCTACCGCCCAGAAACCCTTTAGCAATCTCCGCGCCATACCGTTCGGCTCCCGCTTTCGCCTTGCTCAGGTTCACACGCAAAAACTTGCCAGCCCAACCATTCATAACCAATTCACCCTTGTGCGAAAGAAGCAGATAGTTATTCTATGTCCGAAACTAAATAAGCTTAATGAGTTCTTTTGAAATCAGATTACCAGTTTTTCTGGTTCCACGTTCCTGTTCTTCAGACCTAAGTCGCTGACCTTGAATCTCCTGTCGCCGTAAA
>Ga0315268_10000804_pt1 | contig 36625 bp, 30 predicted proteins | sample C1_top_MG_FD_204535 | JGI IMG/M metagenome (GOLD analysis project Ga0315268, IMG submission 204535) | Sediment microbial communities from Yellowstone Lake, YNP, Wyoming, USA - C1_top | ecosystem: Environmental > Aquatic > Freshwater > Lake > Sediment | place: USA: Wyoming | collected 2017-08-01
ATACAGAATTCCTTAACAAATTCAGATACCAGAAGAGGAATATCAGGAGCCCTTTCTCTTAAAGGTGGCATATTAAACTGTATAACATCTATTCTATAAAAGAGGTCTTCTCTGAAATTGCCAGACTCAACCACCTTTTTAAGATCACGATTGGTAGAGGATATGAGCCGAAAATCTACTTTTATCTTTTTGTTACTTCCAACCCTCTCGATTTCACTTTCTTGAAGAACACGTAGAAGTTTTGCCTGTAGTGATAACTCAAGTTCTCCAATCTCGTCAAAGAAAAGCGTACCACCAGAAGCTTCCTCAATCTTCCCTATTCTTCTTGCGATGGCACCCGTAAAGGCACCTTTCTCAAAACCAAAAAGTTCTGACTCTATAAGCTCTCTTGGGATAGCGGCACAGTTTACTGCAATGAAGGGCTTGTCTCTTCTCGCACCGGTATAATGTAGAGCCCTCGCTATTAGCTCTTTTCCTGTACCTGTTTCACCATAAATGAGCACACTACTTGCAGAATCCTTTACTGCCTCAATGGCATCAAATATTTTTAGCATTTGGGGTGTACCACCAATAATGCGTACACGGGTTTCCTCTCTTGAAAGTTTCTGCTTGAGGATTTCAAGTTCCCTTTTTAAAGATCTCTGTTCTATTGCCTTTGCAATGATGCTCTTTAGCTTTAAATAATCGGGTGGTTTAATAAAATAATAAAAAGCACCACGGGTCATTGCATTGACAGCAGATTCAACAGTTCCATAGGCCGTAAGAAAAATAACTGGTATATCAGGATGGGTTTGAATAATATATTCGAATAATTGTACCCCATCCTTCCCAGGCATTTTTAGGTCTGTGACAACCACATCTATATCTTTCTTAGAGATGATTTTGATAGCTTTTTCCCCATTCTGTGACTCAATAACATTATAACCCGCATCTGAAAGGATAGCAGACAACACTTTAATAGCGTTTGGCTCATCATCAACAATTAAAACTCTTCCGTTATTTCTATCAACCATTTCTACTTATTTGAACATATAATTTTGCAGTTGTCCCCACACCTTTTTTGCTTCTTATCTCAAAATGACCTCCACTGGATCGCAGGATTTCTCTAGTAAGAAATAACCCTAACCCTTTCCCTTTAGCTTTAGAGGGTACAGTCAAGTCATTATTTCTACCCACAGCCATCCCGTAGCCGGTGTCTGAAATCTCAATGAGAGCAAATTCAATACCAGAACGAACCTCTGATTTCGTTTTTACAATGAGTCGTCCACCTGAAGGCATCGACTCTATAGCATTATTGAGAACGTTCAGAATTGCATGTTCAAGGTGAAAAGAATTTATCGTTACAGGATAAGGATAGCCATATTCAAAATTGGTCTCAATTTTACGAGATTGGGTTTGAAGGGAGGTTAATACCTCGATCTTTTTAAGTATAGAATTTATATTTGTTTCAGATAACCCTTGATCAGAAATAGAGGTACTTAGAAAGTTCGCAATAAAATCGTCAAGACGTGAGATCTCTTCTTCTATTATCTTTGTAAACTCAATCAGTTTTTTCTCATTAGCATATTTGTCTCTTAGATATACTACGGCCCCCTTTATTGCATTTAGGGGATTTCTTACACCATGGGCAAAAGTTGCTGCAATTTTACCAATATCTAACAATTTTTGTGATTGCCTAAGCCTTATCCATGTTATGCAACTTTGATGTGCACTAATTATGATATTTGCACCATTTACCTCTCCTGCTTTTTCTCTTAGGGGGGTTATGTGAATGGCTCCTTTTACCTCACCAAAGAAACAACCAACATGATACCCTTCGAGTATAATTGGTTCGCCATTCTTCAATACTTGCATTACTACATCTTTATTGCCTTTTTTAATTCTCGGAATTATCTCATAGTAGGGGACCCCCTTAACCTCTGTGGAGGATTTCCCATAAATTCGTTCTAATTCCTCACTCCAAGAGTTAATCCTTAGATTTCTATCTACACTGAAGCTAAAACGAAACCTATCAGGACCTTGTGAATACATATCAATTCTTTCCTTTAATAATTTTTTTTAAATTAATTTTAAAATCTATATTTTTATTTATACTGAACATTTAGCTATTAAATTATATTATATTGGAACAATTTTTGCTTCATTTATTATGTATTCTCAAATATCCCTGGAAAGGTAAGGGCTGAAAGATGAGAATAGCGAAAGTCGACAGAACGGGAGAAACTATGTTGATAACCGTTGAAATGGTATGTATACAATCCTTTGGTGCAATCTAATGGAAGAGAAGATAAACCTGATAATGCACTCTTGGAATAAGAGCAGTTCGGAAGAAAGAGAGGAGTTCCTGAGAGAACTTCACAAAAGGTATGGTTTCGAAAGAATTTGCCTCGCCTTATCCATTGTGCTCGATTGCGAATTAAGGGATAGACCTTTGTACAAACAAAATGAGCAAAGCTCATAATACATTGTTAGTTTTTTGGATGGATTTGTCAACTCAGTAAAAGGTTTGATAAATTTTAAAACTAAAGTTTATATAAGTATCCCTGGATAAATTCTGTAAGCCACTTCATTCTACAAGAAGTTTTAAAATACTTCTCTTTTCCTATATAGTTATACTAAGGCTCACAGCCCCATCTTTCTCAATGCCTCATCAGCTGAGTTCCTTGAAAGGTCTACATCCTCTGGAAGATAGAGCATTACCCCGCCTTTAACGGGCCTCACCACAATCTTTCCTTCCTGGGCTAACCTATTTGTAACATCAACGGGATTTTCACCATCAAAATATTTCTTAAAAGCACTATTAAATCCAGAATATACAGAATGAATCCCTTTGTAGCCCTCCTTCCTCAAACTTATGATTGCTTTTTTAACAAAATCCTCATAACTCAGTTTCTCTGACATGGTCTGCCTCCCTTTCTTCCTTTCCCAGGTAAATTTGCTCAGAGCCTATGCCTAAAGACCTTAACCATTCTACAATTACTTTTTTCATAGCCCTTGCATTATAGCCATGCCATCTCTTTCTCTCCTTTGGGTCATCAAGCAGAATGTCCTTGAATCTCCTGAAAGCGCCTTTCCCATTAAGGGCATTAGTAAGTCCTTCTTTAAGCACAGGATTTTTAACGGTTTCTATAAATCCGGCCATCACACTATGCGCCTCGGGGGAACTCCTTTCTGGGATACGGTCGTATCGACCATCTCCGGCAAGGAGAACCTCCAGCACCAGCTCTATTTCATCCTCCATCCAATATGGCAGGGTAGGTTCTTCAGAAAACTCCACATATTCTATATCATCCCCAAGGTCATCAAGTTCACTTTCATATAGTTTTGCCTTAACATCGCTCAGGATATCTTCTGATACGGCTATAACCTTCCCGCTGTGAAGGTCGAGGTAATAATCAAAAGAATCCCTAACAATATCCTCCATCGCCTTCTGGATTTCGTCGAAATCTATCCTCAGTATTCTCATTAACCTAAATAGTGCAATTGATACAATGCAGATGCTGTGAAAAAATTTATTTTTTGATACCTTAGCACACCTTTAACTAATGGTTTTGGGAATGTTCTAATAAGTATAACAATTAAAGATATTTTCAATAAATTCATCAAGTTAATCCACCTCAGGCGGATTAAATAAATTTTTGAACAATGTCTGTATTACTCGGGTTAATCAAGAATAATTTTCAGTCATAAATTCTTTTATGTTTGGTTGCATAAAACTTTTCTTACATGAATCTCTCCAGTTACACCCCGCGCAATACTCTCTTGTCCATTCTGGAAGTATCTCCGGGATCTTCTCTCTTAACGCCTGCCACTTAACTCTCCCATGCCCGCTCAATCTTAGCAATTTTATGGCTCTCTTGTCCATTTCTCTTATCTCGTTCTCAGCATCGATATTATAAATACACCTTTGATCTTTAAGATAGGGACACTTCCTGCAGATGTCATCTGGCCCAGAACAAACCTCTATTTTCCCACTAACTTCAGCCTTTTTTAAGACATTCCTGAGGTTCGCAACAAATGCAGAATTATAGCCTTCTCCAGTGAAGAAATGCAGGCATATAAGGTGATGGCCTCGTAACTTTATCGTTGCTCTCAGGGGAGACCTCATTTCCAGATCTTTTCTAATGCTCGATTAAGGGATCTTTTATACCCGCCTCTCTAAATCCCTCAGCCCTAATCATGCAGCTATCACACCTTCCGCATGGAAAATAAATTCCATGGCCCAGACTTTCACCCCCTCCCTTATCCTCTCCCCTCGAGGGGGAGGGATGGGTAGGGGGGATTGTGCTTTGTGTTCTATTTTCTGTTTTCTGTTTTTCTTGCGGGTCGTAGCAGCTCCAAGTAAGAGAGTAATCAAAACCGAGTTCTGCACCCTTTTTTATAATCTCAGATTTCTTCATCAATAATAGAGGTGCCTTTATCATAAACCTCAATCTGCCTTCTACCGCAGCCTTAGTTGCAAGGTTTGCCATGTCCTCAAATGCCCAGAGATACCCAGGTCTGCAATCAGGATAACCGCTATAATCTATAGCATTAGCGCCTATAAAAATATCTTCTGCCTCAAGAACCTCTGCCCAAGCAAGGGCAAAGGAGAGGAAGATCGTATTGCGGGCAGGAACGTAAGTAACTGGGATATCTTCTGAAGCGGAGACCCGGTGACTCGGTGAGTCGGAGAGAATACGGTCATCTCTCTGTGTCTCCGTTTCTCCGCGTCTCCGTATCACTGATTTCGGTACTTCCATATCCGAAGTAAGGGCAGAGTCACCAATGTCTTTGAGATCAAATTTTATTATAAGATGTTTTTCTACACCAAGGACTGAGGCCACTGCCCGCGCAGACTCGAGTTCTCTCTTATGGCGCTGATTATAGTCAAAGCTTAGGGCATATAATCCATACCCCTCAGATTTTGCAACTGCAAGGGTCGTTGATGAATCAATTCCTCCACTCAATAGAACAACCGCTTTCCTTTCCTTCATCCTCTTATACCTTTTATGCCTTAGTAAATATCATCCTTTGTCCCTTTTTCCCCGTCTGCACCCGTACTCATGATAATAAATGTATTTCCAGCGCGCCGGTAAATATAGGGCTTCCCCCATGGATCTAATGTATTTGATACCGCTCCTAAAGTCTCAGGATATTCACCGTGCTCGAACTTATAAACCTCTACTTTTAGTCTCATGCTCTCAATTGCTTGTGATGCCCTGAATTTTTTGAATGTGCCATCTTTACTCAAAAGCACTGAGAATACAGAAAGCAGGGCAGAGACCACTATTACTAATGATATAGTAATGACAGACAAGGAAGGATAAGAAATTGCTGGTTTTTTAGCCACCTCTGGAGGCACCTTAACAAGAAGGATAGCCTCCTTTGAGTCTATAACACCTTTCTCCATAAGGGAAAAAATGACCTTCGCTACCACAAAACCATCCTTCCCACTGATATCTATTATTGTGCTTAGGTCATTTTCTCCATCTACCAGCGATAGTAATTCTTGCTCTTCTTCACTCAGATCAGCAGCCTCTTCCTTTTTTACGAATACCGTGTCAAGAGTTAATTTACCTTCAAGGAGAGACCACTCATCGAGTATTCTCAAACCCTCCATCAGCAGGTATTGTGTATCAAGGGTTATCGAGATCTCCTCATCACCAACTGTATCGAGAGCTATTGCCTGAGGTGTAAATTCATACGTTCCTTTCTCCCAGCCAAATATCTGTAGAACTGTCTCAGTAACCTGACCCGTCAGGACATCCTTTATATGTTCTCTATCTACAATACCTTTCTTTACAAGAATACCTCCGAGCTTCTTCCCAGTTTTGCGTTGTTCCTCAAGAGCAACCTGTAGATCTTCTTCTTTTAAGATCCCTCTTTTAAGAAGTACCTTACCGAGCCTTACATCCTCTTGCCTCCTTTTCGATATTGCACCTACTATATTCCCTTCCAGGAAAAAGAGTTTTACCCTATCTCTCTCCCCTTCAAGTGTGAGCACTCCGCTCTTCCTCTGAAAGTGAATCAGTTGAAGAATATCAGCAAGCCCAAAAACCTCTAAGGACCCCTTTAAAGTCATCCCCTTACGAGCCTCGGTCGAGTTATAACATTAGACACAATGTATACTAAGACTATAAATAATAGAGAAGCCCAATTCAACCAGAGATGAGGGAAAGAAGGCATCCCTATCACAAACGATGAACTTATTAAAAAAGTAAACAGAAGAAATAAAAAGGGCCATAAAAATAATAAACCTTTCAATATCTCCCCTGCATATATTTGGGCCGACCCTGGTAGTATGAAAGAAAGGATATTCATAACCCTCCTACGCCTCATTTGGTATTCATAAAGCGTTTGCAGCCTCGTAATCCTCTCCTTTGCATCGAGCTCGTGGAGCTTCACCAAAGACCTGTAGCATTGTAAACACATGTTGCCCCATAGTACTCTTCTTTCGCATCTATTACAGAGGATTGTGCCGCACTTTTTACACTTGTAAGCCCTGGGTTTAATACGTTTATTCAGAAGGTAAAAAAGAATTCCAAAGAAAAGGGCTATAACCGGCATGAAGACTGGTGGTATTGTTGATAAATCAAAGTAAAGGATACCGGCTGCTTTCTCTTTAGAATATTCCCAGAGTTCAGAGATAGAAAGGACTTCATCAATAACAAGCCTGTTTGGATTATGGCTAAAAATTGCTTGGAACCTTGAGACAGAATCAGGATCTAATCCTTGGGCAGAAAGAAAATATTCCTCACCTTTAACCAAGTCGAGGGTCCTTCTCAAGACTTGACTCATATTGTAGTAGGCAGAAACAAGAGGTTTAATTTGAAATGATTTCTCATAGAACTGTTTCGCCTCTTCCATATCAGTTTTTGCAACATAGCAATTTGCAAGATTATTATAAAACCTTGGATCAGACTTCTCTGCAATGAGCTTCTTGTAAATCTCTATCGCTTCGTCATATTTGCCTTCACGCTTTAAGGCAACTGCATAAGAGAAGAGGGCGACTTCATCTTCGGCATTCCTTAGAACAAAAAGGGCATATTTGTTATCTTTTGACTCATTAACATCAACAATTGCCTTAATAATATCTGAAGAGGGTATACTAAAAAACAACGAAGAGGTTTTAAAGACCCATGGTAAAATGAGAAGAAATAGGAGATAGAGATAAACAATGGATTTGTCTTTTTTCTTAAAATAAAGACCAAGTATAATTAGTATACCTCCTATTAAGACAAGTGGGCCTATCAGCGCAGAAATGAGTATCAAGAGCAGGAGTATCCTTGTCTTTTGCTCCATAATGTCGTGGACAAGGAGAGGTAGATCCCTGAAAAGTCTTACTAAAATAACAATTGCCACGGAGGCTATAAAAGAGATGATTAGACTCATAAATAAGGACCCAATAATTGTAAAAGACCACCAGAAGTTTCTTTTATATGCTTCCATCCCCCTTCGGATATAATTAGAGGTCTCATTCATCCCCTCAGTAGAAAAGGAAAAACTGGCTTTCGCTAATTTAAAGTAAATATAGGGCAAATCAGGAGAATATCTTAATGCCTCCTCGAGTATCTCTTTTGATTCAGCAGGATCTTCTTTTGATTTTTTTATAAGAAAATATGAGTAAGCCTCTGAATTTCTGAGACCCTTATCAAGCTGTTCTTCATATAAATCTTCCCCACTTGATAAAGAGGGGATTAAAAAAAGCCATAAAAAAATAGTAAGAAAAAGCCTTTTCATAAGCGTTCGCCTATTTTCCTCTCAGTACCTTTTATGAGCCTCTGAATATTATCTTTATGTCTTAGGATGATAAAGACCATCATAATAGATGCAACAGGAAGTTTTTCTTTGCTGTCTAAAAGTGCAATGTTCAATGGTAGAAACCCAAAAGATACAATAGCCCCTAAGGAAGAGTACTTTGTAGTTAAAACAACCACAAGCCATATTATAAATGTAATAAGGGCTGATTGTGGAGAGTATAGAATAAGCACTCCCAGGCTTGTGGCAACGCCCTTCCCTCCTTTGAGGCCTAAAAAAACAGAAAAGTTATGTCCGAGGATTGTAGACAGACCTATAAGACCATTATAAAAAGTCCCTACTCCAAAATACTTTCCCAATGCAATTGCTGCGGTGCCTTTAAATATATCTCCAAGAAGGGTCAAGGCAGCAGGCCATCTACCAAGAGATCTAAGGACATTTGTTGCACCAATATTCCCACTGCCAACCTTCTTGAGGTCAACCCCCTTAGCCTTTGCTATTATTACACCAACGGGGATCGATCCCAATATAAAGGCGAAAAGTATAAGTAGGGTAATTTTAATCACGTGAATTTAAGATAAAGGATTTCTCATATTTGTCCAAAGTAAGCACTTGAAGCTTCCTCTTACTGATTCCTCAAACCAAGACTCTTCGCTATGCTCAGACTTATCCTGAGCCAAGAGATTCTTCGGCTTCGCCTCAGAATGACATGTGGCGAAAGAATGACAAATGCATAGTCTGTCATGCTGAACGAAGTGAAGCATCTCTTATTTGGACACAACTGGTAATTTTATATTTTGCATTTTAAATTTTACTTCCTTAAATCCTTCTCCAGAAAGAGAGGGTATATTTGACCCCTGATAAAACAGATAAGGCAAGAGCTATCCAGATTAGGATTATTCCTATATCGTAAAGATCTATATCAAAAATACTTCCCATGACTATAAGACATAGGATAGCAATTATCTGAGTGAATATCTTTATCTTACCTCCTGTTTCAGCAGGTATTAAGATATTCTTCGAAAGGGCAATAGCTCTCAGACCAGTTACGAGGAATTCTCTTACAATAATAATAATCGCTATCCAGGCAGGCAACCTTTCCATATCAACAAGGATGATAAGGGCAGATACAACTAAGAATTTGTCGGCAATTGGATCGAGGATAATCCCTAGTTTCGTTACGCCTCCCGAATGTCTCGCAAGATATCCGTCGAGGAAGTCTGTTATTGAGGCGATGCTGAATATTAAGGCACCGAATACCGGATGCTGATAGACAGAGAATATAAAAACTGGTACGAGAAGAATCCTGCTCAGGGTCAGGATTGTCGGGAGGTTAAGTCTTACCGTATTCATCTATAATGCCTTCCCACAATCCTTTTGCCTTAAGAAGAAAATCACATACTTCCCTGACAGCTCCTCTGCCTCCTTTGTTTTTCGTTATCATCATTGCCGCATTTTTTGCCTCTTCAGTAGCATCTGCAACGGCAACAGAAAATCCAGACTTTTTTAAAAGGGGTAGATCAACAATATCATCACCAATATATGCGACCTCTTTAGAATCAATTGAATATTTTTCGATCAAATGGCGAAAAGCAATTCTCTTGTCATGACATTTCTGATAAACTTCTGTAATTCTAAGCTCACGAGCCCGCCTTTCAACAACCTTTGAATATCTCCCTGTAATCATAGCCACAATAATCCCTGCTTTTCCAACCATTTTAATCCCATGCCCATCCCGCACATGAAAGGATTTGAGCTCATTAGCCTTGCTGTCAAGAATAATGCTCCCATCTGTTAGTACACCGTCTACATCGAGGATAATAAGCTTAATGTTTTTGGCAACTTTTAGCAGCTCTTTCTCAGAAATGTTTCTCATTATTTAGACATAGAGACTAACTTGTTTTTAGGTGTTTTTATCAAGTCCTATATAAATTTTCTTTAGCTCTTTAGACGATTCCCTGCCTCAATATATCATGGAGATGTATCATGCCTATTGCTCTTCCAGCCCCGTCAGGTACCACCAGGGCTGTTATAGAATAACTTTCCATAATGGATAATGCCTTTGCAGCAAGTTCTTCTTCCGATACTGTCTTTGGATTTCTTGTCATAACTTCTTCTGCTGCCAGCTCAAAGAGCTTTCCACCCCACTTTTCTATTCCTCTTCTCAAATCTCCATCACTTATTACCCCTGCAACCCTATCGCTGTCATCCAATACAATGGTATGACCAAGCCTCTTAGAAGACATCTCTATTACTGTCTTTGACATCGGGGTTCTGAGGAAAACCTTAGGGAGATTATCCCCTTTGTGCATTAAGTCTTTTACCTTGATAAAGAACTTTTTACCGATACTTCCACCGGGATGGAAAAAAGCAAAGTCTTCCTCCTTAAACCCTCTTTTCATAAGTAGTGCTACTGCCAAGGCATCTCCCATTGCCATGGTTGCAGTAGTTGATGCAGTTGGAATAATCCCAAGAGAGCATGCCTCTTCTTTCACTGATACATCAAGGTCAACATCTGCTTCCTTTGAAAGAGTTGAATTTTGGTTTCCTGTTATTGAGATAAGGCAAAGGTTAAACCTTTTTAGAAAGGGTATTAACCCTATAATTTCTTCAGTTTCCCCACTATTTGAGATAGCTATTATCACATCATCGGATGTAACCATACCTAAATCGCCATGGCCTGCCTCAGCAGGGTGAAGGAAAAAAGCAGGCGTGCCAGTTGATGCTAATGTGGCTGCAATCTTTTTACCAACAAGGCCAGATTTACCCATACCCGTTACAACAACTCTGCCCTTGCTTTTATAAATAATCTCAACAGCCTTCTCAAAATTGCTGCCAAGCTTTTCTACGAGGGTATAAATAGCCTCTGCCTCTGTCTTCAAGACTTTTTTTGCTATACCAAGGACATCGTCCATAGAGTTGACCAATCTTTTTCTCTATTATCCCAGCCCGAAGCTATTATATCCTATAACCCATTCCTTTTGAAGCCTTTAAGAATTAACGTTTGATATTGAACTAATACTTCCACATCTGATATTAACTACTATTCCATTGGGCTTTCTTAATGATGTTGTGCTCTTTATGCCTTTGAAGGACTTCATCTGCTAACCTATCTAATGATTTGAAATCTTCTTCTTTTGGATGCCCTTTCACAATAATGGGCTCTAAAATCTCTACCTTGAGGTTAGTTAACATTCCTTTAATCTGCTCTAACATTCTTCCACCCCATCCATAAGAACCAATTACAGATGCAAATTTCAATTTTGGTCTTAAGGCATTCACAAGATAGGCTGCATAAACAACATTTGGATGTGGTCCAACCAAGACTGTAGGAGAGGCAATTATAAGGGTGGCTACATCTACAAGAGCCATTGCTAATTCTCCGATATCTGTTTTGGTCAAATTAAATGGCTTTACTGTAATACCTCTTTCAATTAGGGCTTTAACGAAATGTTTGACTAATTTCTCTGTGCTACCATGCATGGAAATATATGGAATTACCACCTCATTTTTAACCTCATCCGAAACCCACTCTTTATATGCATTAAGGATAAATTCAGGTACTTGGTAAAGCGGACCATGGCTCGGCGCAATCATTTCTATTTCCACACCCTTTATGACTTCCAGATGCCTCCTGATACTCACCCTGAATGGCATCATAATCTCTGCATAGTATCTCTTGGCTGATTCGTATACCTTTGGCTCATCTACTACAAATAAATCACTCGCCGCAAGATGCGAACCTAAGAAATCACAGGTAAATAAAATTTTGTCCTCTTTCAGATAAGTGAACATTGTTTCAGGCCAGTGGACCCAGGGGGCCAAAATAAATTCCAGTGTTTTGTTCCCCAAAGAAATTGTTTCCCTATCATTTACAGTTAAAAACTTATCCTCAGGAATCAAAAGTAAATCCATCAGCATATCTTTGCATTTTTGATTCGTTAAAACCTTAGCAGTCGGATAGATCTCCAGAATTTTTGGTATTGACCCTGAATGGTCCTGCTCAGCATGATTTGCAATAACATAATCAATGCTGTTTACAGCCACTTTTTTGAGATTGGCTAAAAGTTCATGCTCTTTAGATGGATCAACGGTATCTATTAAAGCTACTTTTTCACTTCCTTTTACCAGATAGGAGTTATAACTTGTTCCATCGGGAAGAGGTATGAGTTCATCAAATAGTCTTCTGTCCCAGTCTATTGCACCTACTGTATAAATAGCTGGTCTTATTTCTCTGGCAGCCATTTTTAAGCCTCCTTTTCAAATAATGATTTCTCCGCACCACATACAGGGCATACCCAATCATCTGGAAGTCCCTCAAAAGGAGTCCCAGGCTTTATACCAGAATCAGGATCACCCTTTTCAGGATCATAGATATAGCCGCAAACTGTGCATCTGTATCTTTGCATTTTATTAACCTCCTTGTGATGTTCTTCTTTGCCTGATTAAAAATAGGTGCTGAAGTCTTTAGCAAAATTTATTCTTTAATTACTTCCTTCAATATCACAGCGTTGTTATACTCAACATCTCTTGCCAAAAATAAAAGGGTAATATTTTCTTTTTTAGCCTCGGCCCCTAGTTCTTCTATAAGTTTTGATATTGATTGTCATTTCAGAACCTCCTCTCTCTATTTATTCTATGAAATCATTACTGCCTGCTTAAAATAGGCACTGCTGTAAGTCGCGCTCTCTGTTTTTAGAGATATTGTAGTATTTGCAGGAAAGCAGGTCAATTCTGTTCAATCCATTTAAAGACAAATTTATGCGAAACTGATTTTTCTGCTCTTCCAGCATGGTATTGATGATGAGAAGCTTGTGGTGTTATATTGTAAAATTGCCAATGAATTTTCATTTTGATAACCTTTATATTTTATATATAATGGAGGCAGACAATCCCGCAATAAGAAGGCGCACCTTTCTTGAGCAATCAAGACTGAGTAAGATGAATTTAAGAGAGGTCTGGAAACGGTATGAATGAGAAGCACAGTTCCCGAGGCTCTAATGTTTTAATTCCAAAGGATTCTTTCTATAAATGGATAGATACTTTAAGGTCTGAATACAGAGTTTTTGGACCTGTCATGGAAAGAGACTGGACAATCTTTAAAGAGATATCTTCCTCAAAAGATCTCTTTATGGAGTATCCAACTACGATGTTATCACCCGGGAAGCTGTTTATCTACAAACCAAGGGAGGATATTCTGAAATTCAGTATGGAACCTACTTTATCTATAGAAGAGATTAAACCGGAGATTGAAAAACAGGTGATTGTGGGCATTCACTCCTGTGATACGAATGCAGTCCTATATCTGGACATACATTTCAAACACGCCTACAGAGACCCTTACTACACGATAAGACGAGATAACACCATACTTATTGCTCTTAATTGTATGCAGATCACTGAAGACTGTTTCTGTTCGTCCTTAGGAACAGGCCCCCATTTAAAGGCTCAATCAGGGTATGACATGGTTTTGACAGATTTTGGAGAAGATTACTTAGTAGAGCTAAAAAGTGAAAGAAGTCTTGAAATATTTAACCTAATAAAGGGTAAAGAGGCAGGCCCTGATGAATGGAGACTTAAATCTGAGAAAGAGGAAGCCCTTATTAAAAGTTTCAAGAAATTTATTGATATAAAAGGGCTTGATGATCTCTATATGAAAAACCTCGATCACCCTGTCTGGGCAAATACTGCTGATGGAAGATGTCTTTCATGTTCAAATTGCGTTATGGTCTGCCCCACATGTTTCTGCTATGACATCGCCGATGAAATGAGTATGGATCTTAAGGAGGGAAAAAGATTCAGGCAACTGGATGCATGTCAGGATTTAAGGTTCGCAGCGGTTCATGGTGGGAATTTTCGGCATACAAGAGCGTCCCGGCTCAGGCAATTTCAGATGCACAATTTAGGCTACACGTCCCAGTATGGGATTACAAAAACAGTTGGGTGTGGTAGATGCATAACATGGTGCCCAACAAGGATAGACCTGACAGAGGTGGCAAAAGAGATTCAGAGGAATCCGATCCATTGAAGAATCCATAGAAGGAAGAGTAGAACTGGAAAAGTATTCATAAATTTCTATCAAAAGTTAAAACCTATCTTTGAGGAGAGACTATATTGTGGATATTTTTAATCATTCTCAGAAGGTCAGGCACATCGTTTATTGGAATCATATTCGGCCCATCACATAATGCCTTCCCAGGTTCTGGGTGGACTTCCATAAATATACCATCAACTCCTACTGCTACTGCAGCACGTGCAAGTGGCCCCGCAAATTCCCTTTGCCCACCTGAGGAGCTTCCCTGTCCACCTGGAATCTGCAAACTATGAGTAACATCAAAAATAATAGGATATCCAAAAGACCGCACTATAGATAGCCCCCTGAAGTCAACAACGAGATTATTGTATCCGAAGGATGTGCCCCTCTCTGTTATAAAAAGGTTTTGATTACCTGTAGATATAAATTTATCAATGATATTCTTTACATCCCAAGGTGCAAGAAACTGACCTTTCTTGATATTTACAGGTTTTCCTGTATTCGACGCCGCAAGGATCAGATCAGTCTGCCTACATAAAAAAGCTGGAATCTGGAGGGCGTCGAGAACCTCAGATGCAGGCTTGACCTCTTCTACTGAGTGCACATCAGAAATAATAGGTATCTTGAGTCTGGTCTGAACATCGGAGAGGATCCTTAATCCCTTTTCTATTCCAGGCCCTCTAAAGGAAAAAAGGGATGTCCGATTTGCCTTATCATAGGAGCTTTTAAATAAAAGGGGAAGGCCAATTTGGCTACATAACTCTTTTAACCTTTCTGCAGTATAAAGTACTATATCTTCGCTTTCGATAACACAGGGGCCTGCGATGACAAAGAGGGGATTATTGCCTCCAAGCTTTCTTTTTGCTATATTTATCTCTCGTGTCAATACTAAATGCCTCTGCTTTTTTCTTCTGCGCTGACTTCTAAGTAAGGGAATAAAGATCTTTTTTCTCTAATGGATGCCTCTATGAATGCCCTGAATAAAGGATGGGGATCTGTCGGCCTTGATTTAAATTCAGGATGAAACTGGCAACCGAGAAACCATGGATGGTCTTCTATCTCTATTATCTCTACAAGTTCTCCATCAGGGCTGAGGCCACTAATCTTCAACCCGTGTTTTGTGAGTATATCTCTATAGATATTATTGAATTCATATCTGTGTCTGTGCCTTTCGGATATCTCTTTTATACCGTATGCACTGAAGGCATTTGTCCCTTCTTCAAGAATGCAAGGATAGGCACCAAGCCTCATGGTACCACCCTTCTGAGAGCTCTCTGAGCGAACTTCAACTCTACCCTTTCTGAAGTCAAACCATTTTTCCATAAGATAGATAACGGGGTACTGGGTATCTAAATCAAATTCTGTACTATTCGCAGAAAGACCACAGACATTCCTTGCAAATTCGATTACAGCACACTGCATCCCAAGACATATCCCAAAATAGGGTATCTTTTTTTCACGCGCATATCTTATAGCCTTTAACTTCCCCTCAATCCCTCTGTGTCCAAATCCACCAGGCACAAGAATTCCATCAACCTCAGAAAGATACCTTTCAGGACCTTGAACCTCCACTTCCTCTGAATCTATCCACTGAAGAACCACTCTTGCATCATTTGCAATTCCACCATGATAAAGAGCCTCATAGAGGCTTTTGTAGGAATCCTTAAGACCTGTATACTTTCCGACGATTGCAATAGTAACTTCATGCTTAGGTTCCTTTATCTTCCTCACAATATCTTCCCAAAGAGTAAGATCTGGCTCATTTAAATTCAGGTTAAGCCTCCTACCTATGAAGTAATCAAGTCCCTCTTTGTGGAGCATGATGGGTACTTCATATATCGTCTCAACATCCCTCGCAGCAATAACGGCATCTCCGTCAAGGTTACAGTGGATTGCGATCTTCTTTTTTATATCCAAGGGAAGAGGTCTGTCAGTTCTACATAAGAGTATATCAGGCTGAATACCTATCTCCCTGAATTCTTTAACACTATGTTGTGTGGGCTTTGTCTTTAGCTCACCTGCGGACTTTACATAGGGGACAAGGGTAAGATGAATATAAAGTACATTTTCTCTGCCGACATCATATCGGAACTGTCTTATCGCCTCAAGAAAGGGCAGACTCTCAATATCCCCGATCGTACCGCCGATCTCAACTATTACCACATCATAGTCATTGCTTGCAGATTTTATAGCCTTTTTTATCTCATCGGTAATATGTGGTACGACCTGAACTGTATCCCCGAGATAATCTCCCTGTCTTTCTTTTGTAATTACACTGTAGTAAATCCTTCCTGTAGTATAGTTATTTGCCTGAGATGTCCTTATTGATGTGAATCTCTCATAATGTCCGAGGTCAAGGTCTGTCTCAGCACCATCATCCGTGACAAAGACCTCGCCATGCTGGAAAGGGCTCAGTGTACCAGGGTCAACATTGATGTACGGGTCTAATTTCTGAAGAGTAACTTTCAATCCCTTTGCTTCAAGGAGTGCACCTATGCCAGCCGCTGCAATACCTTTACCAAGGGCTGAAACAACTCCACCTGTTACAAAGATGTATTTAGGCATTTTTCTATCCTCTCTAAGTCTTCGGGGGTATCTACCCCATATGTTTCAAAGAAAGTTTCCTTTATTTTTATTCTCATCCCTTTTTCGATTGCCCTTAATTGCTCCAGCTTCTCGATCTTCTCAAGTTCTGTTGGTTCCATCTTGGAAAGTGCAAGCAGTGCCTCTCTCCTGTAACTATAAATACCTATATGCTTATAAAACTTGGCCTCGGGGTATCGGGGACTCGGAGAATCGGGGACTCGCATTTCTTTTCTCCGTTTCTCCGTTTCCCCGTTTCTCAATGTTAAATGCGGGATTCCACTGTCTCTATGGTAGGGTATTGGAGACCTCGAAAAATAGAGTGCAAAACCCTCCTCATCAAAGACAACTTTAACCACATTAGGATTAGCAATTTCCTTAAGGTCAGCTATCTTTTTCACCAGAGTGCCAATAGAAGCCCTTTCATCATCAAGAAGTAAAATAACATCATCTATCATCTGAGACTGAATGAGGGGTTCATCAGCCTGAACGTTTACAACTATGTCACAATCCATTGAGGCAGCAACCTCTGCAATCCTGTCCGTGCCTGAGGGATGTACCTTACTCGTCATAACAGCCTTACCTCCAAAAGAAAACACCTTCTCGAATATTGCCTCGCTGTCTGTAGCGACGATTATATCATCTATAAGATTGGCATCCCTCGAATTTTCATAAACATGCTGGATCAAAGTTTTCCCCCTGAGGAGGGATAAAGGCTTTCCCGGAAAACGGGTTGAGTCATAACGGGCAGGGATAATGACCATGGCAGTCATAATCTAATTGATAATTATATACTGCTTCCCCATACCTTGACAATACCTTTTCATAACCAGTATAGTTTTTATCTTAGGAGAAGGAGGAAGATAGAAAGTATGGCAACAAGACACAAGATTCCGGGATCTTCCTGGAGGGCATATGTTGAGAGTGCATTTTTCTCTAATTCGGTAAGAAAGACTACTATGGCTGAGCTATATAAACTTGCCATAAAGCAACCCGAAGTCGTCACAACCTCTGAACCAATATATAAACCAGAACAGTTTAAACTCCCTAAGGACGCCAAAGTTCTTATCTCCAATGACGGGGGTATCGTAGGCCGCACGGCCAGAGCAAGACAATTAGTTCGAGAAATGGGCAAGGATCGAGATAAATTTCTCTCTTTATTGGGAGAAGCAATTTATAACTTAAATCGTCGAGAATGTTTATGGCTTGAAGGGATAGTCGGGTTGCATCCTGATTTTATGGTTAAGGCTCATCTTTTAAGCCCTGTAACTGATGCAAAGAATATGCTCGATTGGGGTTTTAACTTTACTCCATGGATGAAACCATGGAGTGATCTTTATGCGAAATCACGCGTTTTAGATGAACCTGATATCTTAGTGGTTGCTGACCCCGAATGGTCACACCCAGAATTCCCAAATGGCCTTGTTATCATAGATGAGCTGCAGAACTGTATTGCTATTCTTGGATTGCGATATTTTGGTGAGAGGAAAAAAGGCACATTGACCCTCGCCTGGACTATAGGGGTCCGCCAAAATATGGTTGCCTGCCATGGGGGCATCAAAAAAATGGGTAACAAGCCACCTGTTGCTGTATTCGGACTATCAGGTTCAGGTAAGTCTTCAATTACCAATAGCCATGACCATGCCGGGACATTAAAAAAAGATGAAAAAGTTACAGTTATCCACGATGATGCATTTTTGATAGACCTGGAGAATGACTTTACCATAGCACTCGAACCAAGTCTCTTCGACAAAACAGATGCTGTTGAATTTCAGGATCCTATAATCAAGTATTTTTATTCAGCCCAGAATATTGCAGTGACAGAACTTACTGATGGGAGCAAAAGGATTGTGTGTTCAGATATCAGGAACGAAAACGGTCGTTGTCTAAAGACAAGGGATATGTTTAATCATACAGATTTCTGCGAAAGGCCTGGCATGGTAATCTGGCTACAGAAGGATACAAGCCTTCCTCCCATATCTAAGGTTAATTCGATAAACCTCTCTGTAGCCATGGGAGCATCTTTGAGCACCATGCGTGCTAAGGGGGTAGAAAATGTTGACCCGAAAGAGCTTGAGAGATTAGTAATTGAGCCTTTCGCAAACCCTTTTAGAGTACACCCCCTCCTTGTAGACTGTATGCAATTCAAAAAATTGTTCAAGCTGGGTACCAAGTGTTATATCATGAATACTCATGCCTTCGGCCTCCACGGTAATCTCATTGACATCCCAAAAGAGCTTTCCCTTTCTATTGTCACAGAACTTGTAAGGGGTAACATTGAATGGAGGGAATGGAGAGCATTTCAAGGACTACTTTTACCTAAAAATGGGAAAGAGCTTTTCGGTGCTGATTATGATAAGAAATATAAACCTTCAAGGGAACCTGCCTATCTGAGCTTCTTACGTGACAAGATGCAGGACCGTATTACCTATTTATCGAATAAAAGAGACTTAGAACAAGATATGGACAGCATCTTTATTGACCCTCTCGTAGCAGCAAGAACAGTGATTGACCAGATCTTGCATCCTATTTAGAAAGGCAATAAAGTCTTGGATTTTATTTCTGTTGCAAGGCAGCTCCTCATAGCCGCTATCCCAATCCTAATAGCGATAACCTTTCATGAGGTAGCGCATGGTTTTGTCGCAAATAAATTAGGTGACCCTACAGCCAAGATCATGGGCAGGCTTACATTGAATCCGATTGCACATATTGATCCCATTGGCACAATTATTGTGCCCATTATGCTCTTTATATTTTCAAAAGGTACATTTATATTTGGCACAGCCAAACCGGTCCCAGTTAACTTCAATAATTTAAGACATCCAAGGCGGGATTCAGCCATTGTCTCTGCTGCAGGACCAGCTACGAATATTATTATTGCTTTTGCAAGTATATTACTCTTCATCCTTGTTTATAAGATCCCCCTTCTATCTCCCTCTCCAACATTCGTTAGTCAGAAAATTATTATACCTTTTAAAATAATGCTGCAATACAGCATATCTTTCAATATCTTTATCGCTGCTTTCAACCTTATACCTGTTCCACCACTCGATGGAGGAAGAATAGTCACAAGCCTCTTGCCACCTAAACATTCTTATCAATTCAGCAAACTTGAACCTTATGGCATTCTTATTGTACTCGGTCTCTGGTTTACCGGGATCGCTCATTATATTATCGTACCAATACAAACATTCATCGAACTCATAATTCGCATATTCCTGTTACCCTTTGGAGGTTTAATGTGAAAGACAGGGTCTTAAGCGGTATGCAAGCAAGCGGTAAGCTCCACCTCGGAAATCTGGTAGGTGCACTAAGTAACTGGGTGAAGCTGCAGGAAAAGTATGACTGTTATTACTTCGTTGCAGACTGGCATGCCCTGACCACAATGTATACAGACCCTTCAAACATACGAGAGTCTACAAAAGATATTTTCATCAATTTTCTCGCAGCAGGCCTTGACCCTGAAAAATGCACGATCTTTCTTCAGTCAAGGATCCTTGAGCATTCGGAACTCCATCTTCTCCTTTCAATGATAACTCCTCTTGGTTGGCTTGAAAGGGTTCCTACATATAAAGAAAAACAGCAGGAACTCAAAGATAAGGATCTATCCACCTATGGATTTCTTGGATATCCCCTTCTTCAGACAGCAGACATACTGATATACAGAGCTAAATATGTGCCTGTGGGGATTGACCAGGTCCCACACCTCGAGATAAGTCGGGAAATCGCAAGGCGTTTTAATTATCTCTATAGAGAAATCTTCCCTGAACCAGAGGCATTGCTTACAGAGTTTCCTAAGGTAGCAGGAATTGACGGAAGGAAGATGTCCAAAAGCTATGACAATGCGATTTTCCTTTCTGATAAACCTGAAGAAGTCGAACAGAAGATATCAACTATGGTAACCGATCCTGCAAGGGTAAAAAGAACGGATCCAGGAAACCCTGAATTATCCCCTGTATATCAGCTCCATAAGACCTTCTCCTCAAAAGAGGAGCTTGAAGAGGTTGCAAAGGGATGTGTAACAGCAGGTATTGGTTGTATTGACTGCAAAAAGATACTTATAAAAAATATTTTCAAGGTCATGGAACCAATCTGGGGAAAACGCAATGAGCTTATCAATAATCCTGATATACTTGATGACATCGTAAAGAAAGGCACGGAGAAGTCAAAAAAGGCTGTAGAGGAGACGATGCAGTTGGTGAGAGATGCAATGGGTTTGTATTAATTAAACACTAAATATCTCCGAGGACTATGCCCTCCAATTCAGAATAATCATTTAAAACCCCGTCAGCTTTAAGACCACTATACTCCTGAGGTTCTTGTCCAAAAAGGATAAATGTCATTCCTGCCCATTACCTGAGATACGATACCATAAATTCAAAATGGTAGGGTCTTCTGATATAATGACTTATTCCATGAGCCTGCAGACTGACAAGAATATGTCACCGCTGTGCAAAACTACAGGAATTCAAAATATGATCATGAGAGTTTTATGAGAGAAATGCCCTGGCATTCGATGGATATACCGCAGGTCTTAAAGGAGCTGAATACCAACCCTTATAGCGGCCTGACCTCTGAAGAGGTTTATAGTCGTCTTGAAAAATATGGCTATAATGAATTGAGAAAGGAAGAAAAAGTTTCAACTCTCAACATATTTATAAATCAATTCAAAAATATTCTAATCATCATCCTTCTCATTGCCACTGTTCTCTCAATCCTTGTCGGAGAAACATTTGATGCAGTACTCATATTAGTAATAGTAGTCTTTTGTGCTATTTTGGGATTCTTTCAGGAATATAAAGCAGAGCAGGCAATCGAGGCATTAAGAAAGATGCTTTCTCCAAATATAACAGTCTTAAGAGAAGGCAAAGAAAAAGATATTCTTACGAAGGAACTCGTTCCAGGAGACATATTAATTCTTGAGGCAGGAGACAAGATTCCTGCGGATGCACGGTTGATCGAGGTCCGATCGCTGAAATGTGAAGAAGCATCCCTTACGGGGGAGTCTATCCCTGTTAAGAAAGATATAAAGCCGTTACAGAAGGATATACCTGTAAATGACATGAGGAATATGGTCTTTGCAGGCACAGTAGTTATATACGGCAGATGTAAAGCGGCTATCACATCAACAGGTATGAATACAGAATTTGGAAAGATTGCCGAGGAGGTAACTGCAGTTGAACCAAAAAAAACACCTTTGGAGAAGAGAACAGAGGAGATAGGCAAGTGGCTTGGCATTATCTCTCTATTGATATGTTTCCTTGTAGCAGGAATAAGCACTGTAAGGGAAGCTTTAGGTGGCAAGATTGATTTAGGATTCATAGTAACAATTGTAATGTTCGCTGTATCCCTTGCAATAGCAGCTGTCCCTGAGGCATTACCAGCTATCGTAACAGGTGCCCTCGCTATTGGTATGCACCAGATGGCTAAAAGAAATGCCTTGATAAGGAAAATGCCTGCTGTTGAGACCTTGGGCTGTACTACAGTAATATGCTCGGATAAGACAGGCACACTCACAAAGGGAGAAATGACTGTCAGAAAGATCTTCACAAATGGCAAAGTGATAGAAGTTACAGGTGTTGGGTATGACCCTGGTGGAAAGTTTAGAGGAGACAATTTAGTTAATGTAGAAAATAGTAAACCACTTCGAACACTCCTTTTAGGGGGACTCCTCTGCAATGATGCCGCCATAGAAGAAACAGCCGGCAAATGGATTATAAAAGGTGACCCTACAGAGGGGGCTCTTGTTGTAGCAGCCCTAAAGGCGAATATGCATCAGGCCGAGGCAAGGCTTGAGAATCCAAGGATAGAGGAAATACCTTTCAGTTCTGAGAGAAAGAGGATGGCCACCATACATCAAATGAAAGACGGCAAAAGAATGGCATTTATGAAGGGGGCACCAGAGGTGGTCTTAGAAAGATGCCCTTACATTTTAGAAGATGGTGAGGTAAAGAAGCTTAATGAGGCAGAAAAGGCTCATATCTTAGAGGCAAATAAGGAGATGACTCAAGGTGCCTTAAGGGTTCTTGGAATAGCTTATAGAGAACTCTCTGATGGTATTACATTTACAGAAGAAGGCATTGAATGTAATCTGATATTTATTGGCCTTGTTGGAATGATAGATCCACCAAGGGAGGAAGCAATAGAGGCTGTAAGGGTTTGTAACGATGTAAAAATAAGAACCATAATGATTACAGGAGATCATGAACTCACTGCAGTAGCCATAGCAAAGGAAATCGGTATCTATAAAGAAGGCGACTTGGTGTTGACAGGTGAAAAGTTAGCAAAGATGCCTGATGAGGAATTCGAAAGGATTGTGAATAAGGTTGCTGTCTATGCGAGAGTATCACCTATAGACAAGTTAAAGATAGTAAAGGCGTGGAAGAAAAGGGGAGAGATAGTAGCAATGACAGGTGACGGAATTAATGATGCCCCAGCCCTCAAGCATGCTGATATAGGTATAGCCATGGGTATAACTGGAACAGAGGTGACAAAAGAAGCCTCTGATATGATTCTTAGTGATGACAACTTTGCAACTATCGTGAAGGCAATAGAGCGTGGTAGATGGATATATGACAATATAAAGAAATACCTTACCTATCTACTCAGGTGTAATATTACAGAAGTAGTGGTCATTGGTGGGGTGGTGCTCATTATGGGCCCTGAATATCTGCCTCTTCTACCAGCAGGCATATTGTATATAAATTTAGTTACTGATGGACTACCTGCGCTTGCATTAGGAGTTGCACCCCCTGACCCAGACATTATGCAGAGACCGCCGAGAGATCCAAAGGAAAGCATTTTTTCATGGGATGTGAGGTCTTTTATATTAATGGCACTGTTGATTGAAAGCCCTTTTTTCTTTTTCCTATTTTTCCACAATCTCAAAGATATAGGAGTTGCAAGGACTGAAATATTTTTCTTGTTCATAATAATAGAGCTTATTATTGCCCTTAACTTCCGCTCCATGAGATACAGCATATTTAAGGCGCCTCCCCATAAATTGCTTGTTATTGCGATTGTAATACAGATCGTGTTGACAGCATTATTAACCCAAATCCCTTCTGTTCGTGATGCCTTTGGAATCCTGAAGCCATCGGCATCTGATTTCAAGATAAGCTTAGGCTTCGGTCTTTTTGTATTTGCCTCTATGGAGGTAGTAAAGGCAATTTTAAGAAGAAAGCCTACACACTAAGAAGGATAACTACTTAGAACCGCATTGAGTTTCTCTCTGAACATCTTTGGATGGGTACCTTCCCAGTAGATCTTACCGCAATCATTGCATCTAAGAAAGACATGAGAATTAAGGAACACATAGTCGGGGACGGAGTCTTTTATCTCGTTCTTATCTGAAATCGCCGAAAGCCGCCCATTACATATAACGCATCTACTGAGGGGATTAAAGTCTTCCAGATTTAGTGCATGTATCACTTCAAGTAGCTGCTGAAAAGGATCATTTGCTCTTATGAGAAGATAATCCTTGATACCCCTTATGTTTATAAGGCGCGTATCTCTCGTTAAGACGACTCTTCCTTGCTCTTTTGCAATTTTGAGAAGCCGACTGTCACTTATGTCAGAGTAGTATAATGTGTCAAATCCTAATAGCCTCAGCCACCTTGCGAGCCTTCCGAGCATAACATCAACGATGAAATACTGATTTTCCTTATCTTCCTCACACCTCACGAATCTACTTTTTCAACTTTTTCAACCGGGGATTCAGAAAATAAGGGTAGGATTTCCCTCTTTACAAAGGTATTTTTGTACTTCGACATTCCTGTTCCGGCTGGAATTATCCTACCCATAATCACATTCTCCTTAAGCCCTCTGAGTTCATCCACGGCACCATTAAGGGCACCTTCTGTAAGTACTCTTGTAGTCTCCTGAAATGAGGCTGCGGAGACAAAACTGTCTGTTGCTAAAGATGCCTTTGTAATTCCAAGAAGAAGGGGTTTCCCCTGTGCAGGTCTTCCACCTTGTGCCTTCACCCCAGCATTCTCCTCCTGGAAAAGTAACCTGTCCACCTGTTCACCTGCAAGGAATGTTGTATCACCAGGGTCTTCAATTCTTACCTTCTTCATCATCTGTCTGACAATAATTTCAATATGCTTATCATTAATCGAAACTCCCTGGAGCCTGTAGACCTTCTGAACTTCATCTACAAGATATCTCTGTAGTTCCTTAGGCCCGAGGATATCAAGTATGTTATGAGGATTTACAGCACCGTCCATAAGCGGTTCTCCAGCCCTAACCCAGTCACCCTCATGAACGCTCACGTGCTTACCCTTTGGTATAAGATACTCTCTGGTCTCATCCCCACCTTTAACCACAACAACACGCATTCCCTTTTGGGCGCCTCTAAACTCAACCATACCGCCTATCTCTGCAACTATTGCTTGCTCTCTAGGGCGTCTCGCTTCAAAGAGCTCAGCAACTCTAGGCAGACCTCCCGTAATATCCTTTGTCTTCGTCGTTTCCCTAGGAATCTTTGCAAGGATGTCGCCCGGATATACTGGATCATTTTTTTCAACGAGTATATGTGCACCTGATGGCAAGAGATACCTTGCAAGATTATTTGTATCCGGAATTCTTGTCGTCCTTCCATGCTCGTCTTTGATTGAAATTCTTGGTCTCATGCTTGCAGGATAGTCTATTATCACCTTATGTGAAAGGCCTGTTATCTCATCAACTTCTTCTTTTACGGTTGCACCTTCAACAATGTCGCCCAGGGCTACCTTACCACCGATTTCTGTAAGTATTGGCGTTGAATAAGGATCCCACTCAACAAGTCTATGCCCTATTTCAACCTTCTGACCATCATTAACAAGGAGTTTCGCCCCATAAACCACGGAGTATTTCTCTTTTTCCCTTCCTTTTGAATCCACAACAGCAATGCTTCCATTCCTGTTCATAACAACAAGGAGGCCTTCTCTGTTCCTTACAGTATTTATATTTATAAACTTTATTACCCCAGGATTTTTAGTCTCAAGAACTGTCCGCTCCACAACTTTCGCAGCTGCACCCCCAATATGGAAAGTCCTCATCGTAAGCTGGGTGCCGGGTTCACCAATGGACTGGGCTGCAATGATACCCACTGCCTCACCTATTTCCACAGGTTCGCCCCTCGCAAGGTCCCTACCATAACACTTTATACATACACCATATCTTGACCGGCATGTAAGCACAGACCTTATCTTAACCCTGTCTATCCCTGCATCAATGACCTTCTGCATCAGATCCTCATCTATTTCCTGATTCCTCTTCACTATCAGTTCCCTGGTTACAGGGTCTTTAATATCCTCAGCAGCTACTCTGCCAAAAATTCTCTCCTCCAGAGGTTGTATTATCTCTCCTCCTTCCACAAGAGACACTACAATAATGCCATCCGTCGTCCCGCAATCTTCTTCTATAACAATAATATCCTGTGAAACATCTACAAGCCTCCTTGTGAGATAGCCTGAGTTAGCGGTCTTTAGAGCTGTATCAGCAAGTCCCTTTCTTGCACCATGAGTAGAAATAAAGTACTGTAGCGGAGATAACCCCTCCCTAAAATTTGCTGTTATCGGTGTTTCAATAATTTCACCGGAGGGTTTTGCCATCAATCCCCTCATACCCGCAAGCTGTCTTATCTGTGCGGTACTTCCCCTTGCTCCGGAATCAGCCATCATGAAGATGCTGTTAAAGGACCTCCTTTCTCTAAGGTCTTCTTCAGAGAAGGTTTTGCCTTCCTCAGCACCAAGTTCCTTCATCATCTCATCAGCAATCTTTTCGGTTACATTTGCCCAAATATCAATTACTTTGTTGTAGCGCTCACCATGGGTTATGAAGCCATCGGCATATTGCTTCTGGACCTCGATAACCTCCTGCTCTGCAGCACGTATAAGCCCAGCTTTTTTTGAAGGTATGCGCATATCATCCATGCAGATAGATATACCCGATTTTGTCGCATACTGGAACCCTAGTTTTTCTATGTTGTCAAGAAAGACTACTGTTTCTCGCCTACCTGCCTTTTTATATGAGTATTCTATAAGTTTGCCGATTTCTTTCTTTGTAATATCTCTATTTACCATTGAGAAGGGAATAACATGAGGCAATATTTCGCTGAAAAGTACCCTACCGGTTGTCGTCTCAACAAATTCTCCATTCATCTTTACCTTAATTTTCGCATGCTCACTCAGAATCCCAGCATCATAAGCAATCCTGACATCATCAGGGTCCGTGAACATTCTGCCCTCGCCTTTTACACCCCTCTTTTCTTTCGTAAGATAATAAATTCCAAGCACCATGTCCTGGGTTGGAACCATTATCGGCTTCCCATTAGCAGGGGAAAGGATATTATTGACAGACATCATAAGAACCCTTGCCTCTATCTGGGCCTCTATAGAAAGAGGCACATGAACTGCCATCTGGTCTCCATCAAAATCCGCATTGAAGGCAGTGCAAACAAGGGGATGTAGCTTTATAGCTTTCCCTTCAACTAAAACTGGATCAAATGCCTGGATGCCAAGCCTGTGGAGTGTTGGTGCACGGTTAAGGAGTACAGGGTGTTCCCTTATAACCTCTTCGAGGGCATCCCAGACCTCAGGCTGCTCTTTCTCTACAAGCTTCTTTGCGGCCTTTATTGTTGTAGCATGCCCATTTTCTTCAAGCTTGTGAAAAATAAAAGGCTTAAACAGCTCCAAGGCCATCCTTTTTGGAAGACCACACTGGTGAAGCTTCAGCTCAGCTCCTACAACAACAACAGACCTGCCTGAATAGTCAACACGTTTTCCTAAAAGATTTTGCCTGAATCGGCCTTGTTTTCCTTTTATCATATCACTCAGGGACTTGAGAAGCCTTTTTGTAGTAGTCTTCAAAATCTTACTTCTTCTGCCATTATCAAAAAGGGCATCAACCGCCTCCTGGAGCATCCTTTTTTCATTCTTGATAATCACACTGGGTGCCTTCAGTTCCATCAATCTTTTGAGTCTATTGTTCCTATTAATGACCCTTCTATAAAGATCGTTCAGGTCAGAGGTAGCAAAACGGCCTCCTTCTAAAGGTACAAGGGGCCTGAGATCTGGAGGCAAAACAGGTATTACATCCATGATCATCCACTCTGGTTTATTACCGGATTTTCTAAATGCCTCTACAACCCTCAACCTCTTTGTAAGCTTCTTCTTTATACCGAGGGATGATGCTTCCTTTATCCTTAACTTAGTCTCTGTAGATAGCGTCTCAAGGTCAACTTTTCTGAGTAGCTCTCTAATAGCCTCTGCACCCATTCCTGCCTTAAATCGAGAGCTATAATCTAATGTTTTCTTTTTATATGCCTCCTCACCGAGCAACTCCTTCTCTTTAAGTGGTGTGTCCCCCGGGTCTGTTACTACATAACTTTCAAAATAGAGCACCTTTTCAAGCTGTCGTACAGTCATATCAAGCAATGTCCCTATCCTGCTCGGTACGCCCTTCAGGAACCATATATGAGCTACAGGACTAGCAAGCTCAATATGCCCTAATCTTTCTCTTCTAACTTTAGCCTGCACAACTTCGACTCCGCATTTATCACATACTACCCCCCTGTGCTTCATACGCCTGTATTTACCGCATATGCACTCCCAGTCCTTTACAGGCCCAAAGATCTTTGCGCAGAAAAGGCCATCTCTTTCAGGTTTAAAGGTGCGGTAATTTATAGTCTCGGGCTTTTTAACCTCACCGTAAGACCATTCTCTTATCTTCTCTGGTGATGCGAGTCTAATTCTTATGGCCTCAAAGTCCAATGGATCCTTTGGTTTTTGAAAGATTGAATATATATCTTCTACCAAACTACTCCCCCTTATCTTTTTTTTCCAGTAGCTCGACATCAAGTCCGAGACTCTGGAGTTCTTTTATTAATACATGAAAAGACTCTGGGATACCTGGTTCAAGTGTTGCATCTCCTTTCACAATTGCTTCATACATATGTGCCCTACCAGTAACATCGTCACTTTTTACTGTGAGAAACTCCTGGAGCGTGTATGCTGACCCATAAGCTTCAAGTGCCCATACCTCCATCTCACCGAGCCTTTGGCCACCGAATTGAGCTTTTCCTCCAAGAGGCTGTTGCGTAACAAGAGAATAAGGCCCAATTGACCGGGCATGCATCTTGTCATCTACAAGGTGATGGAGTTTCATCATATACATACATCCGACAGTCACAGGTCTTTCAAAAGGCTCACCTGTTTTCCCATCATACAGGTTTACTTGCCCGGATTTTTGAAGACCTGCCCTCCCCAGGAACTCCTTTATCTCCGCCTCTTTTGCTCCTTCAAAAACTGGAGTTGCTACATAAAGTCCCAAGGCTTTTGCTGCCCAGCCAAGATGTGTCTCGAGTATCTGACCGACATTCATTCTCGACGGAACGCCGAGGGGATTGAGAACAATATCTACAGGAGTCCCGTCCGGCAGATATGGCATATCTTCTTCTGGAAGTACCATTGCAACTACTCCTTTGTTGCCATGACGCCCCGCCATTTTGTCGCCTATTTGGATTTTTCTCTTCATCGCAACATATACCTTTACTACTTTATTCACTCCGTGAGGCAGTTCATCACCGCTCTTTACTCTATCAATCTGTTCATCATACCTTGACTCAAGATAACGAATATATTGGTTCGTCTCATTTTGTATAGACTCCATCTTCTCACGAATACCAATATTGTCTATCTTGATACGCATAAGATGTTCATCTTTTACCTTCTCGAGGTGATCCGATTTTAATTTCCCACTTTTGAGGCATATGACTTCTTTGCTCTTAGAATCTTTAACATCCTCGGTGACCTTCTGACCTATAAGGAGCCCCCTTAGCTTACGGAATTTCTCCTCTTTTATAATCTTCACTTCTTCTTCGAAGTCTCGTTGTAATCTCTGTATGTCTTCTTCTTCAATGCTTTTTGCCCGCTCGTCCTTTTCTGTTCCTTTCCTGGAAAATATCCTTACGTCAACAACTATTCCTTCTATTCCAGGCGGGACATAGAGACAGCTCTCCTTTACCTCTTCTGCCTTTTCTCCAAATATCGCCCTCAGGAGTTTTTCCTCTGGAGTGAGCTGTGTTTCCCCTTTTGGCGTAACTTTACCCACAAGAATATCGCCTGGCTTTACCTCTGCACCCATCCTTATTACACCGCTTTCATCGAGGTCATTTAATGCTTCTTCCCCAACGTTAGGGATATCCCTTGTGATTTCTTCCGGCCCGAGTTTTGTCTCTCTTGCCTCGAGTTCGAACTCTTCTATATGCACTGATGTATAGACATCATACTTTACAAGCCTCTCACTAATGAGAATAGCATCTTCAAAGTTGTACCCTCCCCAAGGCATAAAAGCTACAAAGACATTTTTGCCAAGGGCAAGCTCTCCGAGTTCAGTAGAGGGACCTTCAGCAAGAACATCATCTTCTGCAACAGAATCTCCAACTTTCACTATCGGTCTCTGGTTAATACATGTTGCTTGGTTAGACCTTTGAAACTTTACTAAGTTGTATATATCAACATTCCTTCCATCATCTGAAACTCTGACGACTATCCTCGATGCATCAACACTTTCAACAACACCAGCCCGCTTTGCAAGTACAAGGGCTCCTGAATCCCTTGCTGCGACATGTTCCATGCCAGTGCCCACTATTGGGGACTCTGGCTGTAAAAGTGGGACAGCCTGTCTTTGCATGTTTGAACCCATCAATGCCCTATTTGCATCATCATTCTCAAGAAAAGGTATGAGAGATGCAGAAACACCAACAATCTGCTTTGGAGACACATCCATATACTCTACTTCCTGAGGAGATACCATCCTGAAGTCCCCTCCAACTCTTGCAGAGACAGTTTCTCCAATAAGATTGCCTTGTTTATCTACTGGTGAGGTTGCCTCGGCGATTATATATTTTTCGCCGTCAACAGCCGAGAGATATTCAATATCTTTTGTGACTTTCCCATTCACGACCTTTCTGTAAGGGACCTCTATGAAGCCAAAGTCATTTACCCTTGCATATGTTGCGAGAGATGTTATAAGTCCAATGTTCGGACCCTCAGGCGTTTCAATAGGACAAATCCTTCCATAGTGTGTCGGGTGGACATCCCTCACTTCAAATCCTGCTCTTTCGCGTGTAAGCCCGCCCGGCCCGAGAGCCGAGAGCCTCCTCTTATGGGTAATCTCAGAGAGAGGGTTTGTCTGGTCCATAAATTGGCTGAGTTGGCTCGAACCAAAAAACTCCTTAACAGCAGCCGCCACAGGCTTAGCATTTATGAGATCATGTGGCATTGCTGTCTCGAGCTCTGTAAGGGTCATTTTCTCCTTTATCGCTCTTTCCATCCTAACGAGTCCGATCCTGAACTGGTTTTCAAGAAGCTCTCCAACTCCTCTAACCCTCCTGTTGCCGAGATGGTCTATATCATCAACTTCCCCTTTTCCTGTCCTTAGGAGGAAGAGATATTTAACTATCTCTATTATGTCTTTATCTGTGAGCACCCTATTTTCGAGAGAGACTTCAATACCAAGTCGTTTATTCAATTTTAAGCGCCCCACAGGAGCAAGATCATACCTCTTAGGATCAAAAAATAATCCGTTGAACAGCCCTTTCACAGCAGTTAAAGTAGGGGGCTCACCAGGCCTCAATTTTTTGTATATCTCAACAAGTGCTTCTTCCTCTGTACTAACTCCGTCTGTCAAAAGGGTATCTCTTAGGGAAGATAGATAGTTAACATTGTCAATAAAGAGAAGACTGAGGGAATTAATCTTGAGGGATAGAATCCTGTTAAAAGTATCTTCAGTAATAACTTCATTGCCCTCGACTACCACCTCTCCTGTTGATGGATCGATAATGTCTTTCAGGGTAATCCTTCCAATAATTTCTTCCTTTGAGATAGGTACCTCCCTGATTCCATAGGTATCCATCTTTTTAATAGCACCTCTTGTAATCTTACTTCCTTCCTTAACAATTAATTCTTTTGTATTCGGGTCAGCTATGTTTCGTGAAGATTTGATCCCTATGAGGACTTCACTAACTGGCCGCATAAGTTTGTTATTATCTATTTTGATCGTTTCTACAGGATAGAAAATTTTTAGGAGATCTTCATTTGTATATCCGAGGGCTTTAAGGACTATCGTTGCTGGAAGTCTTTTCCGCCTATCGATCCGCACATATAGAATATCTTTTGCATCAAATTCAAAATCGAGCCAAGAACCTCTTGAAGGTATTACCCTGGCAGAATAAAGAAGTCTTCCACTTGAATGAGTCTTGCTCTTATCATAACTAAAGAATATCCCTGGCGAACGGTGAAGCTGACTGACAACGACTCGCTCTGTCCCATTTATGATAAAAGTTCCTGTATCAGTCATTAGAGCTATTTCACCAATATATACATCCTCTTCTCTCGATTCTTTTAACCTTTTGTTTCCTTTTTGTTCAAGCTCCTCCCAAAAATTGAGCTTCACCCTGATCTTAAGCGATGCTGCGTAGGTAAGCCCTTTCTGGAGAAAGTCACGTACACTGAACTTTGGCTCACCTACTATATAACCTAAAAATTCTATCGAGGCCGTCTCATTGTAATCCATTATTGGGAATACACTAAGGAAAGCGGCCTGCAGCCCTATCTCCTCCCTTTTGTCCATAGGGACATCTTTCTGTAAAAATTTCTCAAAGGACCTCTTCTGTATCTCTATAAGGTTTGGGACTTCCAAAAAGAGAGGTACCTTTCCAAAGCGTAATCTTTCTCTTAGAACTTTTGCCATAGTACTCCTTCTTTACTGGCTTTTGGGAATTAGGTTAGATAAAATATCAATGTTAACAGGTTTATTGTTTGTCTTTGCTAAATATTTATCAAGGTTTTCCAAAGCGTAATTTTTATCTTAAAACTTGCTTCCTTAAACCTTATTTAATCTCTACTGTTGCACCCTGTTCTGCGAGTTTGGCCTTTATTGCTTCAGCTTCTTCCTTTGCTATGCCTGTTTTTACAGGCTTTGGAGCTCCGTCAACAAGGTCTTTTGCTTCTTTAAGTCCGAGCCCTGTGAGTTCCCTTACAACCTTTATAACCTGTATCTTCTTTTCACCAGCTGCAGATAAAATTACGTCAAAACTTGTCTTCTCTTCAGCTTCTGGTGCAGCTGCTCCAATAGCCGCTCCTGGCGCTGCAGCCACAGCTCCTGGCGCTGCAGCAGTTACACCATATCTTTCTTCAAACTCTTTTATAAACTTTGACATCTCTAGGACTGTCATATTGTCGATAAAATCAAAAACCTGTTCTTTTGTAATAGTCATTTTAAAATCCTCCTTTTATCTTTACCTCGTTAGACGTAAAGCGTGAGACGTTAGGCGAGTTTTTATCACCTTACGCTTTACCACTTACGCCTCTCGTTTAGTTTTCAGCGATTCAATTGCATAAACAAAAGTTTTTATAGTTGCACTTAAGGCAGAAGCAAATTTTCCAATAGATGCCTGAAAAGAGCCTGCCAGCACGGACATCAATACCTTACGCGACGGGAGCTCAGCGAGTGCCTTTATATCATCTAATAACCACACTCTGCCTTCGATAATGCCACTATTGACCTTAAGCTTCTCATTCTTCTTAGAATACTCTAGCACCCTTTTCGCTGTCAGTACAGGGTCGTCATAGCTAATAACTAAACCTATAGGGCCCTTGAAAGAATCCCTTACAACAGAGGCTTGTGTATCCAGCGATGCAATGGTGGCAAGGGTGTTCTTAACCACGCGATATTTTATATCATTCTCCCTAAGAAGCCTCCTAAATTCTGAGAGCTCAAAAACAGTCAATCCCCTATACTCTGTAAATATTAAGGCTTTTGCTTTATTAAACTCGTCTTTAAGCCCCTCTATAACCTGTTCCTTTTTCTCCTTCTTCAGGTTTATACCCCCTTTCCTACAGATGCTACATCAATGGTTATCCCTGGTCCCATTGTTGACGAAAGGGATATCTTCTTCAGATACCTCCCTTTGCTTGTTGACGGCTTAGCTTTCGCTATTGACTCAACCACTGCTTTCGCATTGTCGAGGAGCTTCTGGGCGTCAAAGGAGACCTTACCTATTGGGACATGCACAATCCCTGCTTTTTCAGCTCTGTATTCTACCTTTCCTGCTTTTATCTCTTTAACAGCCTTCGATATATCGAAGGTCACAGTTCCAAGCTTGGGGTTTGGCATAAGACCTCTCGGACCAAGTATTTTACCTAATTTCCCAACAAGCCCCATCATATCAGGGGTTGCAACAGCCTTATCAAAGTCCATCCAGCCTTTGCTTATCTTCTCTGCAAGGTCTTCTGCACCAACAATATCTGCCCCTGCATCAATAGCTTCTTTCTCTTTTTCTCCTTTTGCAAAGACAAGCACTTTTACCTTCTTGCCGATCCCATGAGGAAGGACAACCGATCCCTTAACCATCTGGTCTGACTTCTTCGGATCTATACCGAGCTTTATGGCTAAGTCAACGGTCTCATTAAACTTGGAATAGGATGCCTCCTTTACAAGGAGTATGGCTTCTTCGAAGGGGTACTCCTTGCCTCTTTCGATTTTCTCTTTAGCAGCCTTTAATTTTTTACCCATTCCTATTTTACCCATTCCTATCTTTTTTACCTTTAATCTATTATTTCTATCCCCATGCTCTTTGCAGTCCCGCTTATTATCTTTACAGCCTCATCGAGAGAGTAAGCGTTAAGGTCTGGGAGTTTCCTTTGCGCTATCTCCCTGATCTGGGCTGATGTTATCCGTCCAACCTTATCCTTATTGGCCGCACTTGAACCCTTTATGATACCAGCTGCCTTCTTTAGCAGATCCGACGCAGGAGGTGTCTTGGTTATGAAAGTAAATGACCTATCGGAATAGACCGATAATACTACAGGTATTATTGTATCCCCAAGTGTCTGAGTCTGAGCATTAAAGGCCTTGCAGAACTCCATAATGTTAATACCATGTGGCCCGAGGGCTGGCCCTACAGGTGGTGCAGGGTTGGCTTTTCCCGCAGGTATCTGAAGTTTAATCTGAGCAATCACTTCTTTTTTAGCCATTTATCCTCCCTACGGGTCATAGACCTTATTGGTCGTAAACCCTAAGCCTTTTCTACTTGTGAAAAATTAAGCTCCACAGGTGTCTGTCTACCGAATATACTCACCATAATGTAAAGCCTACCGTGTTCTATATCAACGTCCTCTACATAACCAACGAAATTGGTGAAAGGACCATCAACAATCCTGATTTGTTCTCCTTTTTGAAACTTAGTTTTAACTTGGGGCATAGGCCCTTTTTCTATCTGCTGAAGTATAACTGTAACCTCTTCTTCAGATAAGGCAACGGGTTTTGTTCCACCTACGAAGCCTGTTACTCGCGGCGTATTCCTTACGAGATGCCACGTTTCATCATCCATTTCCATCTCTACGAGTATATATCCAGGATAAAATTTCTTATCGCTCTCTTTCTTTTTACCCCCTCTCAGATCTATTACCTTCTCTGTGGGTATAAGGACTCTTGATATCTTATCTGTTAAACCCTTCTTGTCTCTTCTCTCTTCTATGGTAACTTTAACTTTCTCTTCATATCCTGAGTAGGTATGAACTACATACCAGTTTTTCCCCATGGGTTTACCTTAATGCTACCCCAACCAATTTTGTAAGTCCGAGATCAACCATTCCCAAGAATAATGAAATAACCACGACGGTTATTATAACAATCCACGTTGAACCTATGAGTTCATCCTTTGATGGAAAAACCACTTTTTTTACCTCTATTTTTACCTCTCTAAAAAATTCCTTCGCTTTGTTTAGCATAATATTTTATTCCACCAAGTTAATGGCTTTCTTTTTTGTTTTATACTTCTTTAACTGGCAGGCCAGGAGGGATTTGAACCCCCAACCCTCGGATTTGGAGTCCGATGCTCTAGCCGTTAGAGCTACTGGCCTATGTTTTTATTTCCTTGTGTAATGTATGCCTCCTGCAATGTCTGCAGAATTTTTTTAGCTGGAGCTTATCCGGTGTATTCTTTTTATTCTTTACACTTGAATAGTTCCTATTCTTGCACTCTGTACATTGAAATAATATTATATCTCTCACGCCTTTTTACTCCAATACTTCCGTAACAACACCTGCACCTACAGTCCTTCCGCCTTCCCTTATGGCAAACCTTAACTCCTTCTCCATAGCTATAGGCGCAATAAGCTCTACTATAAGATTTACGTTATCACCAGGCATCACCATCTCTACTCCATCTGGTAGCTGAGCTACACCCGTTACATCCGTCGTCCTAAAATAAAATTGAGGCCTGTATCCCTTAAAAAAGGGTGTATGCCTTCCACCCTCTTCTTTCGTCAATACATATACCTCTGCCCTGAACTTCGTATGAGGCGTTATGCTGCCAGGCTTCGCTAATACCATCCCCCTCTCTACTTCATCCTTACCTGTGCCCCTCAGTAACACCCCTATGTTGTCCCCAGCACGACCTTCATCAAGTAGTTTCCGGAACATCTCTACTCCTGTGGCTACCGTCTTCCTCGTCTCCCTGATTCCCACTATCTCTACCTCTTCCCCTACCTTTACCACCCCTCGTTCTACCCTTCCGGTCACTACCGTACCACGTCCTGATATCGAAAATACATCCTCTATAGGCATCAAAAAAGGTTTATCTACCGGCCTATCAGGTACTGGTATATAGCTGTCTATTGCATCAAGAAGCCCCTGTATACACTTGTACTCCTCTGCATTTGGATCACTGCTACTGCTCTCCATCGCCTTCAGCGCACTGCCCCTTATCACAGGTATCTTGTCTCCAGGAAATTGATACTTCATCAGTAGTTCCCTCACCTCAAGCTCCACTAAGTCTAAAAGCTCAGGATCATCTACCATGTCTACTTTATTCATAAACACTACTATGCACGGCACCCCTACCTGCCTCGCCAATAATATGTGCTCCCTCGTCTGTGGCATAGGTCCATCATTTGCCCCTACTACAAGAATAGCCCCATCCATCTGCGCTGCACCCGTAATCATGTTCTTTATGTAATCAGCATGCCCAGGACAATCTACATGGGCATAATGCCTCTTGTCTGTCTCATACTCTACATGTGCCGTCGCTATCGTTATCCCCCTCGCCTTCTCCTCAGGTGCATTGTCTATGCTGTCAAATGACCTGTAGTTCGCTAAACCCTTCATGGCCAAATATTTCGTTACCGCTGATGTGAGTGTCGTCTTACCATGGTCTATATGACCTATCGTCCCTACATTTACATGAGGCTTCACTCTCTCAAATTTAGCCTTCGCCAT
>Ga0315268_10000805_pt1 | contig 36618 bp, 38 predicted proteins | sample C1_top_MG_FD_204535 | JGI IMG/M metagenome (GOLD analysis project Ga0315268, IMG submission 204535) | Sediment microbial communities from Yellowstone Lake, YNP, Wyoming, USA - C1_top | ecosystem: Environmental > Aquatic > Freshwater > Lake > Sediment | place: USA: Wyoming | collected 2017-08-01
TTGAAATATTTGGCGGAACAAGAGAAGAAATCTTAGGGAAGCATTTTGCAAAACTGGGTGTGTTTTCTCTTAAAGATATACCAAGGCTTTTGGGTATCTTTGCAAGAATTCTTGCAGGTAAAGAGGGTTATGCTAGTTTAACCATCAAGAACAAGAAGGGTCAAGAACGATTTTTAGAAAGTTCATCCTCAATTATGAGAATCAACGGTAAAATGACCGGAATATTAGTCATCACTAGGGATGTTACAGAAAGAAACCAGATGCAGAAAAAACTGGAAGAATATTCGCAGCAACTAGAAACACTTGTCGAGCAAAGAACCAAACAGCTGAGAGAAGCTCAAGAACAACTAGTCAGGTCAGAAAGACTCGCTGCCATCGGACAAGTTGCGGCGATGGTTGGTCACGACTTGCGTAACCCATTGACAAGCATCGCGAGTGTTGCATACTACTTGAAAAAGAAGCTGGATCAGAAGACTGACGAGACGACGAGGGAGATGCTTGAAATCATCGAAAAGGACATTGAATACTCGGACAACATAATAACGGACCTTCTGGATTATTCCAGAGAAGTGAAACTAGAGTTAACGGAAACTAACCTAAAAACAGTGGTGAACGAGGCTTTATCGGCTGTTAAAGTTCCTAGAAATGTTGAAGTGCTTGATGTGACTGAATTCGAACAATTGAGAGTAGATAAAGAAAAGATGAAAAGAGTTTTTGTCAACATAATCAAGAACGCTGTTGACGCGATGCCGAAAGGCGGAAAACTAACAATAAGGGACAACAAAGCGAACAACGAATTAGAGGTTTCCTTCACTGACACGGGAACAGGCATGACAAGAGATGTTTTAGAAAGAATGTGGACACCGTTTTTCACTACAAAAGCGAAAGGCTTGGGATTGGGTTTGCCGATCTGCAAGCGAATAGTTGAAGCTCATGGGGGCAACGTTTCCGTTGAGAGCACTGCTGGAAAAGGGACAGCATTCAAGATAACTATCCCGATTAGACCCAAACAAGAAGGAGGTGAAAAAGTATGGGTGAACGTGCCAGAATCCTCGTTGTCGACGACGACGAAGGCATAAGAAAAGTGCTTGCAGCAATCCTTGAAACAGAAGGATACTCTGTTGACACGGCGAAAAACGGTGGAGAAGCCATCAAAAAATCTAACACCAAGTTCTACAACCTAGCATTGATAGACTTTCGGCTTCCAGACATGGATGGAACAAAGCTTTTGACAAGAATGAGGGGAACAACGCCTAAGATGCGGAAAATAATCATTACGGGCTACCCAACATTGCAAAACGCTTTGGAAGCTCTGAACAGAGGTGCCGACGCCTACATAATGAAGCCCTTCGATATCGACAAGGTCCTAGCGACGATAAAGGAGCAGCTTAAGGAGCAGCGAGAAGAAAAGCAGTACAGCCAAGAAAAGGTCAAGGAATTCATCGAGACGCGTGTTAAAGAGCTGGATGAAGAGAAAACCGTAACTCATAGGGGGTCACGTTAGAGTTCCATCATTTTTTCTCTAATAAAACGTGAAACTTTATAGTTTGCAAATGGTATTTAGACTGGGAGATTTATGGTTGAAGAAACAGACATAGTGGAATTCCTCAAAGCGCACGATGGTAAAGCATCGCTAAACGATATTGCCGAAGGTTTAGACATACCTAAGTATGGACCAAACTCCGCCTATGCCCTTCTGCAATCCTTGAAAACTAAGGGTGTTATTGAACGCCGAGGCGAGCTTTGGACGCTAATCGCGGAAGAAGCCAAACCTCCAGCAAAAACTGAAGAAACACCAGCGCCACCGAAAGCAGAAGAGGCCGCCGTTCCAGACGTTGAAAGACTCATGAAGGCCATGGCGAAGACAATCGCGGAAGCGATGAAAGGCGCGAAAGAACCGGCAGATGAGTGGAAACTGGCAACGAAGCCCATGACAACAAAAATCGAAAGGAAAGAAGACAAATTAAGCTCCCTCATTTCGAGACCGGATGAAGCGCCAGAAGCCAAAAAACCATTGTTAGGCTTTCCAACAGGAACGTTCATAGACAATTTCTTCTTGACTGCAGAAGGAAAAACCCTGAACGGCGTGCCTATATGCGGGCAAATCGCGATCACGGGCTTGCCTGGTGCCGGAAAATCGATACTTATCGAAGAAATATCTGTCAGAGTTGCCGCTTCTGGTAGGAAGGTTCTTCTTGCTACGGCTGAAGACACATGGAAAAGCGCGACTCCACGCTTTGATTTGCAGTCACGTCTAAAGCAGAAGGCGGACATCTTGGGCTTGGACTGGAGCAAAATCCGTGAAAACTTGTTCGTTCTTGACACCGTGGCTTATCCGGAACTGCGAGACTGGAACACGTTTGCAGAGACGTACCGCTATGTCGCCGAGAAGGAGAAAATCGAACTAGCCCTAATAGATTCCGTAACGGTTCTCGAAGCTTACCGTGGAGCGCTAAAGTACCGCGTTATGGAACTAGCCAGGTACAACCAAGTCCACGGAATAACAGCTCTGTACGTCAACCAGCGAAGCGCTGAGGTCTGGGACGCCTACGACATGGCTGGCGGAATAGGCTTAGCACACAATCTGGACGGAACGATAATAGTTGATTACGGACGCGTTTACTGGTATGACCAGCAGGTTGACTTGGAAGCGAACAGAGGCGAATTCGTCCGCATAGCGCGGGTTCTGGACTGCAGGATGTGCAATTTCGAGAGAAGGAGAATAAAGGTCAACATAACACAAGACGGCTTCTTAAAGGCGCTGGAACCAATACCCAAAACTGAAGAAACGAAGAAGTAGAGAAAAATCAAAATGTCAACGGTCAAACCGCCGTCTTTCAAAGAGCTTGTTGAAGTGTACGGCTCTCCAAAAAAGGCGATACTGCACCTAATCGAAGCCGGGTTCTCTCCTGAACAAATAGAATGGAAAATAGGAGTACCCTACTACCGCGTACGCCTCTACATGGAGGGAATGGAGCCAAAGGCAGATGTGCCGTTTTCGAAGGTCGTAGATGTCTACGAACGCGTGGCAGTCCTGCGAGGAAAAAAGGGGAAAGAAACCGAGCTCACAAAGTTTTTCCACAATCCAGACCTCACGTTGGAGACCAAAGCACGCTTTACGCTGGGCATATTCACTGATGAGAGCCTAAAAATCGGACCAGGCATAGTGGAGCGAAGCATCAGCTTGGCAACAGGCGCACCAATAAACGAAGTTAGAAGACTTTTGATTGATTATGGGGAACATGGCGAAGTGGCATACTTGCTTGGAAAACCAAAAGATTCAGAGTTGACCGTTGGAGAGGTTTACGAAGCCATCAAACTGTTGCCCAAGTTGAAGGGAATAATAGAGCGTGAACTTCACATCTCAAGCCTACTGCGAGTGTGTACTCCCACAGAAGCGAAATACGTCGTCCGACTTCTGCTTGGAGACCTGAAACTCGGCTACTACACAAGCATGGTTATGCGGGCTGCAGCAAGAGCCTATGAGGTCCCCGTTGAACTAATCGAGAACGCCTGCGCAATAATGGGCTTAACAGAAGGCATAACGCTCGCGTCAGAAGGACTACTCAAGCTTTCAGAAATCAAGATGCGTCCGGGACAGTTCATCAGACCGCAACTAGCCCACCTGTATGAACCAGACAAGGTTGTTTACCCCACGAGGGCGGAGTACAAGCTGGACGGAAGCAGACTTCAGATACACAAGTGGGGCACGCAGGTTTGGCTTTTTTCAAGGAGAGGCGTGGAAAAATCAAAGACGTTACCAGAAGTAATCGAGATTGCCAAGACATGCAATGCTCAAAGCTGCATCGTTGACAGCGAGGTAATAGCCATAGACGATGCGGGAAATCCTCTGCCATTTCAGTCGTTGCTTGAGAGAACGGTGCCGAGAGAGCTAGCGCCTCGAGACCTTGAAGAAAGAAGAGCAAAGGTCAGGGTGACAATAAAAGCCTTCGACATACTGTTTCTGAACGGACGCGAACTCCTCGGTTTGCCGCTTTCTGAGAGGCGAAAATACCTGTCAGATGTTGTTCCTGCTGAGTATGCTGTGGAAGGCATCGATTGCAGCAACGAAGTTGAGTTGATGCGCTTCTACGAAGAAGCACTGAGGAAAAAGTTTGAGGGAATTGTTGTCAAAAACTTGAACTCGCCTTACGATGTTGGACAACGCACTTACACTTGGCTCAAGCTGAAGCCAGAACGCGACACAATAGACTGCACGATAGTCAAAGCCCTATACGGCAAAGGCAGACGCGCAGGCTTCTACTCGTCATTCCTCCTCGCCGTTCGCGACCCTTCGGAAAAGAAGCTCTACACCATTGGAAGGGTTTCAAACCTGTCTGAAGAGGCGATGGACGCTCTTAGAACAATAGTTGAAGACACTAAAATGAACGCGGACGATGAAGGAGTTTTTGTGAGACCGTCTGTTGTTGTTGAGGTTACGTATCAGGAAATTCAGCAAGCAGACGAGTATACCAGTGGTTTTGCGTTGAGAGTGCCGAAAATAGTTAGGTTCAGGATGGATAAGACGGTCAGCGACATAGACACTGTTGGAAAGTTGAAGGAGCTTTTTGAACTGCAGTATGAGCGGTATCCTGCCCAATCGTTGTAGGCATATCTTTTTAGGCTTCTCTCCACCTAGCCTTGCGTGCCACAACGATTATGGAGACCATCGTTACTGCTGCGAGAATGAGCCAACGAATGAGAACCATTTCTAGGGGTAACTGCAAGCCACCAGAGTAGGCTCTGATTAGTCCAGCGGCGTTGGATGTTGGAAATATCATGGCTATCCAGCTGAATCCGCCTAACATTTCTTCTGGATAATAGACTGGCGGCATGAAGATTAACCCTAAACCTAGGATGTTTGACATGCTGTTTAGTGTGTAGACGCTGGCTTTTTGAAGGTATGTTGATATTATGAACCCGATGCCGCTTAATGCCGCCCAACACAGAAGCAGAGACGCGAGAAGCCAACCTATTGATGATATCGGCAGAACCCCTAACCAAAGAGCTATAGCCATAAAGAAAACGAGGCTTGGAGCTGAAACCAGCAGTGGGGCTAAAGCCACTCCTATTGCATATGATATGGGGCTCACGGGCATGGCGACTATCATCTCTCTTATCTTCACGTACCTGTCCCATGTGACATCCTGAATCGCAGCCACTATTCCAATGAAACCAATCGTGGAAACCATCGCCCCTACGAGCCCATAACCTATGTTACCACCGAAGACAAGAAGAAAGAACAATGGAATTGAACTGATCAATCCAATCATGATCAACATTAGAGGCTGTCTTTTAAAGTCTGGGATAGATTTCAAGGCAGCTATTATCAGCGTATCCTTTACCGGTTTTAGGTTCAAGCTTCTTCTCCTCCGACGAGTTTCACAAACACGTCTTCAAGCGTGATAGGCGCGGTTTCAGCCTTCAATCCTTTTTTCAGGGCGGTTTTAACAAGCTCTATTGCCTCGTCTTCGTCTTTGAGATAGATTATCTGTTTGTCGCCAAATTTTACGACGCGACCGTTGTTTTGTAGCAACTTGTTTTTCGAATTGCCTTCTACAACCACTCGAAACTTTTCCTTTGTCAAACTTTTTACGTCTTTTAATGTTCCTTCAGCTATCACTTTTCCTTTGTTGACTATCGCGAGCCTGTCGGAAAGCATCTCAGCTTCCTCCATTATGTGAGTGGTTAAGAGTATGGTCTTTCCTTGCTCAACTAGCTCTCTCAAAACCATCCAAACTTTTCTACGTGCCACGACATCCAATCCGCTGGTGGGTTCGTCAAGCATCAAGACATCAGCGTCTGAAGCTAACGCTGAGGCGATTACTGCACGTTTTTTCTCTCCGCCTGAAAGCGTTGCACATGTTCGTTTTCTCATATCCCACAATTCAACCGCTTTCAGAGCCTTCTCGGCTTGTTCTTCTACCCTACGCTTTGACATGCCTCGCAGAAGTGAGAAATAATAGCAGTATTCCCATGGTGTGAAGTTGTTGTAGGTTTGAACGTCCTGTGGAACGACGGCTATGTGTTTTCGTACCTCACCCGCTTCCCTCATTACGTCGTGTCCAAAAACATATGCTTCTCCTTTGGTTGGTGAGAGCTGGGTGGAGATAATCCTTAAGAACGTGGTTTTGCCGGCTCCGTTTGGTCCGAGCAACGTGAAAAGTTCGCCCTTATCGATGGAGAGGCTGACACCTTTGAGGGCTTCGACTGGTTCTTTGCTTTGATAGACTTTGATGAGCTCAGCGGATTTTATGGCTTCCATCGGTTCACATTTCTCCCTTTCCGCAGAGGACTTAATGTTTGAGCATTTCTATTAAAGGTTCTTGACAAAAGTGGACACTTGTCTGACCACTTTTTCTGATGTGTGAGCCTCAAAAATTCCAATAGTTTCTTGTGCCTAGACCAACGTTCGAGGTAGTTTTAATCTGTTCGCTGCGGAGTCCCAGGGCAATCTCTATGAACTCTCCGATGGTACGACCAGAAAAGTCCAACGTGGGTTTTCCATATCTGAGGCCGTTGCATGCCGAGTCTGCGTAGATGAAGAGTCTGTTTTCCCCGTAACTGTATATGGCGTCGTTTGCATAACCGTACTCTGGTTTGCCGAGGATTTTGAAAGGCCAGAGCTTGCACGCCTTAGGTTTCATGTGTTGCAGTCCGCACACGTACATGTTTGACGGGTTGTACAGGAAAGCGCATGAGCCGTCGCTTTTCTTTTTTATGAACAGCTTATTCAAGCCCGAGGTAGTTGTTTCTACGCCATAATTCTTTATGATTCTTAGCCATTCTTGAAAGTTTAGAACGACACTGTAGGCTCTGCAACACAAGCCGCAAGCGCCGCATTTCCAATCAGCAATGTACTGCCATGGAACAAACTGCATCGTTTCTTCGCTCTAGAATTTTAGAAGCTTTTTTTCTCTTAAAAATTTATTTGTGAAATTGCTTCAGTTTTTCTACGAATTCTTGCGGTATCTTGGTGGCTTTTCCGGTTTGTCTGTCTGCTGCCACAATCACTGCGTAACCATTTGCCAGCAAAACTGCTGGTTCTTTTCTGTAGATTTTAAAGCCGTATCTTACTGATTTTTCCTTCAGTTCTTCGACTGTCAATTCTATTTCGAGTAAATCGTTAAACATGGCTGGTTTTCTAAACTGGCAGAAGGCTTCAACTCTCGGGAGCCAGATTCCCATTTTGTTAACGTCGATGAAGCTGAATCCCAGATGCCTGTAAAATTCTTCTTCTACTCTTTCAAAAAATCTGAAATAGTTCGAGTAGTGCACGACTTGGGCGGCGTTGGTGTCTGCCCATGTTACTCTGAAAGAAGTCTTAAACGACGCTGGCGACATGTTTTCTCACTAGCGTAATTGAAGGGCTAGACTTTATTGTACAGATAAATCGTGTGTGACGGATATCCTAGTGTTTGGTTTTCACAGAAGTTAAAAACTTTGACGGGTTTCCACCCGACAATCTCATAGTCGTGGGAGACCACACGAACTCCGTTTTTGAGCTCGGTCTCAAGTTTAGGCTTAACCTTTTCGTTCGCGCTGGTCGTTAGATATAAGAAAACGACGTCCGCCGAAGTTAAGTCTACATTAAACATATCGCCGTTAACTATCGTGACTCTGTTTTGCAGTCCCTGCTCATAAACAGAGCTCAGTGCCTTTTTTACGAGGTCTTCTCGCAGTTCTACGCCGACCGCTCTTGCACCGAAATCTTTCGCAGCCATTATGACTGTCCTACCGTCTCCAGCGCCTAGGTCGAAAAAAACTTCTCCTGGTTTTAGTTCAGCTAGGACAAGCATTTGGCGAACCACTTGCGGTGGACTTGGAACATAAGGTGCGATGAACAGTCCCATGAACCTCCATCTAAACCTGATTCGTCATTTTTTATCTTAACCTATGGCATTGTTCTTTTAAAGAGTTTTGCATGACTTAAGCAACGTACGTGGCTTTTTGTGGTTGGGGTCTTCTGGCTTCTCCGCATTTCATGCAGCTTTGGGCGCACAGTTCGAGGTATTTTGCCTCGTCCTTGGAGCCGACGGCTTCTGCAGCCTTGTGGCACAACTCGCTCTGCTCTTCGCATCCTTCCTCTTTGCACAGGCTTGATATGTGTGAGCAGATGTCACGCACGTCTTTGGGTTCCAGAACGGCTCTGTTCGTGCGGACCAGAAGGCATAGTTCTCTGGCTAGAACGCATGTCTTAACGTATTTCGCTTTTTCAAGAACTTCTTCTCGAAGCTTTTTTCGGCTTATCTCCAAATTTTTAATCTCCTAGTGGCGAATAAGCGGTGCTTACGCACATTTAGATAGTCTTTCATTTAAAAGTTGTTGTAAGTCTTGAACTGCTACCAAAATCTTTTGCTCAGTGCCTTGCGTTCCGCTTCGAGAACCAGTTCGTAGAATCTGTCATTGAGTTTGGGTTCTTCTTCAAGGGCTTCTTTGACGTCTGAGGGCTGAACCCTTCGGGCACACAATGCTACAGCCGCAGCTTTTCCGTACTTGGCTATTAACTGCGCTGTCTGCAGTGCTTGTTTGTGCAGCTTTTCCTCGCTTTTGGTGAGTTTTTCGCCCTTCTTTTCGATGAGCGGTATAGTCCTTTCTTCCTCTACTTTTAGGAGTCCTATTGTTGTGGAGCCGCATCTTGGGCATTTTGGTTTGTCCGGCAAGTCTTTGGCGCGAATCATCTCCATGTAGTTCCAGCAGCTTGTGCACACGAGATTGCACGTCTCGTTTAGCAGTCGCGCTTTCGCGGACTCTATGAGGACGGCTCGCATTCGCTCGGGCGGAATCAAATCAGTCTTCATGCTCACGCGTTCGATTCCTACGCGCGCTACTGGTGTGGCGTTTCCGCCTGTTTCGACCTTTTGCAACTGTATCTCGCCTTCGCGGATTTTCTTGAGGACGTGGATGAGTTTTTCGAGGTCTAGGTCTTTTGTGAACACTTCCTTTAGGGCTTCTTCGTAGATGGGCGTGTCTTCGAAGCTTTTTACTAGTCGTTGGAGGCTTACGCTGCTGAAGTCCGCCCACTTCTTTAGGGCTCCGAAGCGTCTTGCGACGTGAATCATTCTTCTCTTGAAGAGTCCTGTTTTGACTGTTGCTCTTGTTAGCGTGTCTCGTATTGTCTGGTCTGGTATCGCACGTATTTCGTTGAAGAGTTCGATTAGTTTGTCTGCGTTTGCGGCGCCCATGGTTTGTACGAATATGCGGTAGGGGTCGTGTTGGACGACGATGCCGTAGCCGATTTTTTCGGAAAGCAACTGTCCCAGTAGCTGTGCGAGGGCTCTGTTCGTAAGTGAGCCGAAGTTGGCGTGGATTATTGTGAATTCTTCCCAGTCTTCGACGGTTATTCGATTGTCTGTGGGGACTGGAAACCTTGCTGAGACTTGCTCTATTGTTTCAGTCAAAGCACGCAAAATTGTGTCCTTGTCTGCGGGGTATTGTTCGCTCAGTTTGTCGGCGATCTCGTCTGATGATGCGTCTTTATGGATTTGTTCTTCGACAAAACCGCGGATTTTGCCTACTTCTTGTGCTACCTCGAATGGGACTGGGATTTCTTCGCCTATCCAGCTTGGTATGGCGCCTGTTGGATCGTCGACGGGTTTTACGTGGACTTTTTCTTCTGAGACGTGTAGGATTCGCCATGGGGTTCCGCGTATTATGAATTTTGTTCCCGGTTTGCCGTACTCCGCCATGAAGGCTTCGTCGAGCACGCCTATTGCGGCGTCGCTTGATTCGTCGACTACGAGGAACTGTTTTTCTTCTGGTATCATGGACAGGTTCTCGAAGTAGTATTCGAAGAGCGCTTTTGTTCTGCGTGGTCTTAGGACTACTTTGTCTTCGAAGGAGACCCATGCGAGGCGTGGGAAGCGCTGGTGCATGTATCTGAGGATTTTTTCGATGTCTTCTGTTGTTAGGTTTTCGTATGGGTAGGCGTTTTTGAACATTTCGAGGATTTCGTTGAATTCGAGTCTTCTGTTCTTGAGGAGCAAGCCTGCTATTTGATGGGATAAAGCGTCGTAGGGTTTTGGCGGTATGTCAACTGGCTCTAGGTCTTCTTTTAGAGCTTTTCTGGCTATGGTTAGGGCTTCGAGCGTGTCGTCGGAGTCCATTGCGACGATTATTCCTTCGGCTATTCTGCCTATTCTGTGTCCGCTTCTGCCGACGCGTTGGATTAGGCGGGTGACTTGTCTTGGGCTCATGTACTGTATGACGAGGTCTATTCTGCCTACGTCTATGCCTAGTTCGAGGCTGCTTGTGCAGACCAAGCCTTTTAGTTCGCCGTTTTTTAGTCCTTTTTCTGCGGCTATGCGGGATGGTTTTGCGAGGGAGCCGTGGTGTATTGATACTGGGTAGTTTATGTCCCAGACTTTGAATCTGCTTGCGAGGACTTCGGATATGGCGCGTGTGTTGGTGAATAGGAGTACGGATTTGTGTTTGCTGATGTAGTCGCGGATTATGCGTAGTCTGGCTGCGACTTCTGGGTGTGTGTAGAGCTGTTCGGCGAGTTTGAGGTCGGTTTCGTCTGGTTTGGGGTAGAGGATTTTTAGGTGCATCATTCTTGCGACTGGGACGTGGACGATTTCGACTGGTCTGCCGTTGCCAACGAGGAATTTGGCTACTTTTTCTGGGGTGCCGATGGTTGCGGATAAGCCTATGGTTTGGAAGTCTTTGCCTGTCATGGTTCTTAGGCGTTCGAGTGCTAGGCTGAGTTGGCTTCCTCGTTTGCTGTCCGCCATCTCGTGGACTTCGTCGATTATTACCCATCTTAGGCTTTGGAGGTGTTGGCGCATTATCCAGCCTGAGAGGATGGCTTGGAGTGTTTCTGGCGTGGTTATTAGGATGTCTGGTGGGCTCATGCGTTGGCGGGTGCGTTCTTTTGTTTCGGTGTCGCCGTGTCTTACGGCTAGTTTTATGTCTAGGTTGTTGCACCACCATTCGAGTCTTTCGAGCATGTCGCGGTTTAGTGCGCGTAGGGGTGTGATGTAGAGGACTTTGATGCCTGGGATGTTTTGCTGGCTTTGGAGGAGCATGCTTAGGACTGGTAGGAATGCGGCTTCGGTTTTGCCTGTGGCTGTTGGTGAGATGAGGAGTACGTTTTTTCCTTCAAGAATCTTGGGAATAGTTTTCTCCTGTGGTTCTGTTGGTTTAGAGAATTCTCTCTGCTCGACGAGTCTTCGAACGGGCTTTACGAGAAGTTGAAAAGCATTTTTAGGGGGAGACTCTTTCAACGGAGATTATTCCTCGTTGCTGATAGAGAATAGCGCAAAGCCATAGGTAAAAGCGTTTTGCATTAGAAAAAGCGTGTGGAATAGTTGATTTGTGTCTTTTGATGTGAAGGGTTGGATGCGGTGATGAGCGGTTTTGGTGTTCTATTTTGTCGTTATGTCTTTCGAGGATTGCCATAGTCCGTGGATGTTGCACATTGCGAGGGCGAGGATTGTTCCCGGTTTGCTTGTTTTGAACGATGTTGTTACGGCGTGGTGTGTGTAGACTGAGCTTGTGTTGGGGCCGTTGACTGACGCGCCGTGTGCGCTGAATTCGTAGTGTCCTATTTGGTATGGGAATTTTTCGCCTTCTGGGTGGAAGTAGAGTGATATCCAGGCTATGTGGTGTTCGGTTGTGTTTGGATGGGCGATTTCTTTGCCTATTCCGACTTTCACTTCGAACATTTCGTCGGGTTTGACTGTGTCTGGGCATTCGATGACTGGTACGTGTTTTTCTTTTTTCCAGTCTGCTTCTTGGGTTATTTCTCCGAACTTTTTCATCTGTGTCATCTCGTTGTGTTTTCTATTTCTGTGTGCTGTATATAAAAATTAATCACTGACAGAGGAATCTGGATATTGTTTGTAATGTTTGGGCTCAGAAATCAGCCAATACGGACCCTACCTTCTAGGTTTTGCATCTGGACATGCTGGGAGTCACTTTTGCAGTCTCTGGGTCTCTACCCCCTCCCTTATATATAGAGTGAACTTCTGGTGCGCTTCAGTTCTTGTTAATGTCTTTCTGTTTTTCTGCCTCTCTGAGAGACTCTAGCCCCCCTCATAAATAGATTCAACCCCAAATACGCTCGACTGTTGCGAAAGATTCCCATCACCAGAGATTCTGAATCAAAAACAAGTATAGCCCTTGGAAGATTTTTGAACCTTGAGCCCTAAATTCGCACCAAGTGTAAAAAAGTCTCTTCAAGTCTCTTCCGACTTACTTTTCCATTTTCGAATTCGCAAACATTTTCAGGGCTTCGTAGAAAAGAAGAGGGAAATTTTGCAGTTAGTTGTAGCAGTAGACAATTATCGTTAGTTCAATGTTGACAGGACCAATTACGACACACATAAATCCTAGATACGGTGCGCCTGCTTGAAAGTTTGTAGAGACAAGATTTTGATAAAAAGGCGTTTGCCATAATGTGAATCTGCGAGAGTAGCTATAATCAATGCCATCAGCAGTCCCGTTTGCTATATTCAAACAACTAGGGAAACAATACAAATATGATTCCTCTGTCCAAGAAAGTCCCTTGTATGAGACAAAAATGCTTGCATACTGATATCCTTCAACATGAACGTTTGCGAATATCCGCCCCGTGTCACTCTCGGTTAAGGTGTAGTTTTGGCAGACTATGATTGTTTGGGGTTCTGGGAGTGTTGGCCAGTTTGTTATGTTTACGTTTTTTGTTGGGTCTCCTGTTGAGCCGAAGGAATCTAATGTTGCTGTAATATCCTCTAAGCTTATTTTTCCATCATCATTATAGTCTACCCAAGGGTCGTAAGGTCCTGAGCTCCTCGTAGGTATCACTATAAACAATGTGACTGTTAAACTGAAAGTAGCAAGAACAGCTATAATCAAGTCTTTCTTAGTTGTCATGCTATCACCTCCTTTCTCCCCTAAAATACAATTAAGAATTATACGCACGTTGCACTATTTAGTCTTATGAAGAAATCTTCTATAAACGTGAGAAATAAAAAAGGAGAAAGTCTGCGTCTTAGTCTATTGGTGTGACGTGTGCTTTTGTGCGTAGTACCGGCGTGTGAGTGTAGTCTCCCCAGCTTCCGGCAACAACCAGCCTGTCCGAAACAGCGTCAACGTTCACCAGCATACTCAACAGGTTATCCAGCAGTCTAGACTTCAAGACAGCACCCACCACTTCGCCGTTCTTAACAGTGAACAAGCCCATCCTCAAGATGCTCGTGAAGTCCCCGCGCGTCGGGTTCGTGATCCGCGTGTAATGAAAACGCCGAACGAGCAAACCACGCTTCGTCTCCTCCAAGATTTCTTCCCTGCTCCACCCTCCGGGCTTGAAGTACGGGTTTCTGGGCACCGGAACACTCTCACCATTATAGTTCTTGCCCGGAAAGGCACTAACACCGGTAGACATTGACGCTCGAACCGCACTTGCAGTTGTTTTCTTCTTCTCCATGGCTCCGTAGAAGCTGTCGTAGACGAAAGCCTTCAACACACCCTTATCGACTATGACATTCTTTTTTGATGGAGTCCCTTCATCGTCCACCGGCGCCGAGCTCACACCGTTCGGCATGAGCGGGTCGTCAACCAGAGTCATCTGCGAGCTCGCAACCCTCTTACCTATCTTCCCCAGCAGGAGCGGCGAGAAAGTCTTCGCAAACAAGGGACTCACCAGCATCGAAACGTAACCAATTATAGAGTGCGCTGGTTCATAATCCAGAATCACCGTGTACGTGTCCTCCTTCAGCCTCTGCGCCTTCAGCCCGGAGACAGCCATCTCTGCCGTCTTCTCTCCAACAGTCTTGGGCTTCAACTCTTTCAGGCTTCGTCCAGCGGTCGCATCAGAGCCTTCAGAGACATCCTTGCCACTTTTGGCTGTCGCACTCAAACTCGTCTCGAAGAACGTTCCACAGTTCTCCGCCGAAACCCCGTGCGAGTTCAGAACCAAAGTCTCATAATTCACTAGGTTAAGCACTCCGGCGTTGTCCACAACCTTCTTGCTGTACGCCAACGACGCGTCAACCATGCCATACGCAAGCTCAACAGCCCTCTCAGACGGAAGCTCAGCCAACCGCTTGTCATAGACTCCAGAAACCTTCGGAACCTTACCAGGCTTCGGAAAAGAGTACTTGAAAGTCAGCTTCCTAGCCCTCGCCGTAGCCGCCGCAGCTTCCACAAGCCTCTCCAGAGACCGCTTCGAAAGGTCCGCCGTCGAACTGAACCCCAGCATACTGCCCTTAATCACTCGCAACCCAACGCCGATGTCGTGCACGCCCTTCGACTCGAAAACCGCATTATTCACCAGCCTTACCGTCAGCACCTTGTTCGAGACGAGAAAAGCCTCAGCCTCGTCAAGCCCTCGCCTCTCGGCAATCTTCAGAACAGCCTCTCCAGCCTCCTTCAAACCCGCCAGAGCTTTTGTCATGCTACTGCACCCCCAGAACAGTGGCGGTTCCGCGAACGTGCGGACCGCCGTTTCCAACGTACAGCGCCTGCATCGGGTCGCCCTTTCCGCATCCGGGCAACGGCGAAAACTCCACCTTCTTTGTGGCGGCGTTTATGCTTTTGAAGAACTTGGGCGCAATCGATGTTAGAGCTACGTCTCTCAAATGGGTGGTTAATTCACCGTTCTTTATCTCGTAAGCCTCCTGAGCGCTTATCGTCCAGTTATAGCGTTTATCATCTATCGACGGATGCCGCATACACGAAATCAAGTACCCACGCTTAGTCTCCTTAATCAACTCCTCCCTCTTCCAGTCGCCTTCACCGATGAAAGTGTTCGACATGCGAATCAACGGAATGTACTCAAACGTTATCGCCCGCATCCCAGCGTTCGGCTCAACACCAAAGATGGCGGCGGTCTCGCGACTGTGCATGTGTCCCTTCAAAACACCCTTCTCAACGAGCACTTTCCGCCTGGCTTTCACTCCTTCGTCATCGTACATGAAATACCCCAGAGTGCCAGAAACAGTCGGGTCGTCGTAAGCCGTGAAACACTCCGAGCCCACTTTCTCGCCTATCTTGCCAGCCCACCACGTCGTCCCAGCCCACGCTGCCTCGCGTCCGAGAACCCTGTCAGCCTCGCTCGGATGTCCAACAATCTCGTGAGTGAGCAACGCCACATAATCGCTGTCAAGAATAACCGTAGCCTCTTTTTCGGTTTTGGCGGGCTTAGCGTCAAGCAATGTTTCCGCTTTTCGTCCAGTCTCCAAGCTCATTTCTTCCATATCGTTTTTCTGGAATATCTCGTACCCTCCAGAATGCCCGATGGTCTTCTCATAAAACTGCGTAACCGCACCCTTCTTAGAGTCAGCTTTCAACCCCACCCACGCCACCGAGTTTGAAAAGTGAACGTTCGCGCCTTCGCTGTTCACAAAGACCTTATCTATTTTTAACCCAGTGTAATCCGCGAGTCCGCGAACAACCTTCTTCGACGCGTGTAATCTCTTCTCCCAAGACATCAACTGCCTGAGCTTGTCCTCGAAAGCCACGTCTTCGATGTCGACCTTCACCTTGGTCTTGTACGAAACCTTGTACGCCTTCGTTGGCGCGAGCTTGGCTGACTTACGGACATGTCTGTTCGATGCTTTTGCCACTTTGAATGCAATTTCTGCGGTTTGCCTCACGCCTTTTTTAGTCAAATCTGTCGTTGACTGGAAACCCCATGCACCATCAACCAACATCCTAACGCCCATCCCACACTTTCGGTTGATGATTCCGCGCTGAACCTTGCCGTCGGCAACGGTTATAAGCTCGTTGTAATGGTCCTCAAGCCTCACATCAGCGTATCCTGCGCCGAGTTTAGCCGCATGACCAACAGCGAACAGTGCCAAATCCTCTTCCATAGCGATTCCACCCGGTCACGTACCCATTTTTAGGCTTTGATTTAAAAGTCTTTGCTGAAACATCACCATGCCTTTACCATGAAAATGTATAAACATCATGCTCAAGCGAAGCTTTTCTATCCGAAAACAATGGAAAGTTTTTTATCTATCATCATACGAAACCATGGATATCGAGAACATTGGAGGAAATTAAATGGCAAAATGTCCAAAATGTGGAACAATAGTCAACACTCCTAAGAAGAAGTGGACGATGGCTGGACGCCCAGACAAATCAGGAAAGAGAATGCAGCTGGAAATCGGGCTCTTCGACTGCCCCAAGTGCCACAAACCATTCCGAGAAGTGCTGAGCAAGAAGAAGATTTAGACTCACTAAAGCGCTGGCAAGCTTCAGGCTTACTCTCCTTTCCTCCCCTATTTTTCAACCATCAAAAGCGTTAAGTTTTAAAGCAAAGAAGCCTAAATCAACAAGAACTCTCCGCTAATGGAAGGCCAACAAATTGGCAGTAGCGACGCTCAAGAAACTGTGGAAAAACGAGTACATTCAAACGGCGATAACGATTGCGCTAATCCTAAGCGTGGTCTTCGGGTTCTGGTACGGCACACAGGCAGTGCTCAGGACAGAGTACCCCGCCTTAGCCGTGGCCTCCACAAGCATGCTCCCGACACTGAACGTGGGCGACCTGATAATAGTTCAAGGAATATCTCCGGACCAAGTGCACGCCAGCTACCTGAACGGAGACATCCTCGTCTTCAGAAACAAGTACGACCAGAACGAGCTTATTGTTCACAGGGCAGTCATGGAACAAAACACCAGTAGCGGTTACGTTTTTTATACGAAGGGCGACAACGTCGGAGGAGATAAAGACCAGTTTTCTCCGTGGCCCGCATCATTACTTGTCGGAAAAGTTGTGGGAAGAATAACTTGGGTGGGCAATTTCGCCTTACTCATGCACACGAGAGAAAACATGTACATCTTCACAATAGTAATCATCATCTTAATCGTCATATTCCTGACACTTCCATTCGACTTCGAAAAGAAAGAAGAAACCGATGAAGAAAAGAAGACGTGGACAAAGAGGAAGCTGTTCGGAAAAATCAGTATTAGATGGATACTTCTTCTAACAATAAACGTACTCCTCATAGTGTTTATCATCTTCAGTCTATGGGGCGCCCTCACTTTCTGGCAGCCAGGCGCCACCATAGACAACAAGAACGTGACCATCTATGGGATGTACCCCGACGTGCAGTTTCACGAAAGCTTTAACAACGTTCAGCAGGTCTTTCTTTTTAACAATTTCCTAACATACTCGATTGATTGTTCTACGGTTGACGGTTCTCACGCGGGTCTGCGGACGGGTGTTCTGACGTTTTCGTGGGCTCAAGCGGCGATTCTTGTCCTCGTCGCAATCGACATGTGGGAGTTGATAAAATTCTTGAGGTCAAGGAAGGCAGCGAAGCCTGCAACCGAAGGCTTAAAGGCTATATGACCAAAGCGTGTACAATAAAACATGCAGTCTCAGCCGCGTAAACCGTTTTTGACGAGATTCACGAGTGGTCGTGGAAAGAGGTTTTTGAAAGTTGTTCTGCTCCTTGTGATACTGGCTGTTGGAGTTCTGGGTTACTGGCTCGTCTTGAGGTTGACGCTGAACACTGATTCTCCTCTGGTTCCGGTCTCTTCGGGTAACATGTGCCTGGCTCAACCGCGCTGTGATGGCTTTACGCACCCTTTTGGACGCACGCTGCACATAGGAGACTTAGTGGTGGTTCAAGGGATCAACGCCAGAGATGTCGTGGTTGAGTACCCGAGCAGCGACGTTCTGGTGTTTCACACTCCGAGGCAGAATCCTTCCCAGGAGGATACACTAATCGTCACCAGAGCAGTAGCCAGAGAAGAGATAGATGGCATAGCATATTTTAGAACCAAGAGCGACGGAACCGGGACGCACAAGTGGCCGCAGGTGCCAGATGTTAACGAATGCGAGTTTTGGTCAGACTACCGCGAAAACTACACGCGTAGCGGCATGATTTCGGAAAAGCTTCTGGTTGGCAAGGTTGTCTTTCGTATTCCTTGGGTTGGGCATCTGTTGTTCTTTGTTTTTAGTTATTCCTGGGCACTCGTAGTAGTTGCGATAGTAGCCCTTTTGATTGTTGTCAAATTCGTCGTTCCAAGGTTTGAAGGCAGAAAGCTTGAAACCGAATCGGAGAAAAGTTCTGAAAAAAGTTTCTGAACCTAATGCTTTATAAAGGGTACTTGGGCATTGAGTATAAGAAGTGGCGCTTATGCCGAAGATTAAGGCTCAGATAAACATAGAGAACGTTGTTGCTTCCGCGACTCTAAATCAGAAGGTTGACCTAAACGCGGTCGTTAAGGGTTACCCGGGCGTGGAATACCGTCCTGAACAGTTTCCGGGACTGGTTTTTAGGCTGAAGAGACCGAAGACAGCCACATTGATATTCAACTCTGGGAAGATGGTTTGCACGGGCGCAAAGTCTGAGAAGGAAGCCAGAAGGGCGGTCATGAAGGTTATTAAGGAGTTGAAGAAGGGCGGAATAATCATCATCAGTAAGCCGGAGCTGAAGATACAGAACATAGTTGCCTCCGCAAGCTTGGGCGGGATGATAGACCTGGAAAAATCGGCGTACACTCTTGGAAAAACGATGTACGAGCCCGAACAGTTTCCTGGGCTTATTTACAGAATGGAAGGTCCCAAGGTTGTCATACTGTTGTTTGCAAGCGGGAAACTCGTCTGTACGGGGGCGAAGAGGGAGCAGGACGTTTACGACGCGGTGCACAAGCTTCATAAAATATTAGAGGAACAGAGCCTCATATTCTACGAATAGTCTCCACTTTTGACCGTTCTACTTCTTCTTGATTTGTTTCAGAATAGTCTTCAGCTGTTCCTCATCTATGGCGCCTGTCTCGCACAGTTTGTTGGCTATCTCGCTCATGTTAATCAGCGTGTGCAGTTTTATCCCGGTATCCTTGAGTTTTTCTCTTCCACCTTCCTCTCTGTCTAGAAGTGCAACAGCGTAAGTGACCACACCACCCTCAGCCGTTATCGCCTTTGCGGCTTTCTTCAAGGACAAACCCGTCGTGATTAGGTCGTCGATTAGTAGGATGCGGTCTCCTGGTGAGAGAATTCCTTCTATTCTCCTCTGTCTTCCGTGGAGGCGTGCGCCCTTGCGGATGTAGAGGAAAGGTTTCTGCAGGTTGTATGCAACTATGGATGCGAACGGTATGCCGGCGACTGGAATTCCGGCTACCCTTTCGAAGTTTTTGAGACCTACCTCCTTTTTTATGAAGTTTACGTAGAAGTTGCAGATTTCTTGGAAGGCGTCTGGGAAGCTCGGCACTATGCGCAGGTCTATGTAGTAGGGGCTTATTTTTCCGCTTGTGAGCTTGAAGGTTCCGAACTGCATCGCGCCTATCTTGTTCAGGATTTTGCAGATTTCAACCTTAACGGCTTCGCTGCTTTTTTCGGTAGGCAACCGCTTCACGTCCTTTTAGAAACCTGATAGATTTTGCCGACTTCGGGTATTATGCAGGTGACTTTCGGCACTTCCTTCTTTAGAATCTCGGCGAACTTCTTCTGGTCAGCGTTTGAACCCGTGTGGTAAGGAACCGCCACCCTAGGCTTTGTTAACCTCGCGATTTCGACGCCTGTTTCTGGTGATGTTCCTGGTGCGATTCCCACGGTGCAGAAGACGATGTCCAGTTTTTCTCTTTCACTTATTGTTGTCATTTCAGGGAATGGCAGGCTGTCTGCCGTGTGGAACACTTTGACGCCTCCCTCACTCGTTATTATGAATGTTATTGGCGTGGTTGCTGGTGGGTGGTTGCACTTTTCGGCTTTAACGGATACCTCGCCGACTTTTACTTCGGAGCCGGGCTGAATCTCGTTCAATTTTTCTGATGAAATCACGTTTCGCAGTTTTCTTGTTGAGGTGGGGTCAGCCACGACCGTGCACTGAGTGGATTTGTGAATCTCCGAGATGAGAGGCTGGTCCAGATGGTCGTAGTGCTCATGACTCACCAGAATCGCGTCTACGTTTTGAAAGTTTCGGGGTTTAACGTCCACCGGGTCTACCACGAGTGTTTTGGAAGGGGTTTTTATGGTTACTCCAGCGTATCGGTTAAGCCACACGAATAAGATTTCGTTTTTTGCGGGAGTTTTTTCAATCGACATTTTAGATTCCTCACAATCACATAATTATCGTGTTGAGTTTTAAAGAACTTGTGCTGTCATTTCGATAAGGCTTAATAGTTTCCGTTTGCGTGTTTTCATATTTGCGGTGATGTTTCGTGGTTGACGTGTGGCTTCCCTACGGAAAATCTGAGGTCTGCGTGAGAATCCCAACACGAAACTTCTTGGGCACGATAGAGCCTCACGAGAAGACTGGCGTAAACGACGCCAAAGCCGAGATTGAACGAGCCCTGAAAGAACCAATCGGCTCCAAGAGGCTGAGCGAAATCGTCAGACCAGAGCACAAAGTCGCGATAGTTGTTGACGACGCGACCAGACAGGCGCCAAGTCATCTCATGGTTCCGCCGATACTTGACGAGTTAAACGCGGCTGGAGTTAAAGACGAAAACGTGACGGTCATTTTTGGCTGCGGAACCCACAGGGCTGTCACGCCAGAAGAGGCTGCCAAACTCTTGGGCGAATCCGTCATCAACCGCGTGAAAGCCATAAGCCACGACTGCAGGGCTAAGGATTTGGTTCATGTTGGCACAACTCCGAAGTATGGGACGAAGGTGTATCTGAACCGCGTTTTCGCTGAGGCGGATGTGAGAATTCTAGCCGGAGACGTGGGTTTTCATTATTATGCGGGTTATGGCGGGGGAAGAAAGAGCGTCCTGCCCGGAGTCTCAGGCGAGGAAACCATAAAGCAAAATCATGCAATGATTCTGCATCCAGACGCAAAAACCGGAGTTTTAAGTGGAAACCCGATTCACGAGGACATGATTGAAACCGCAAGACTGGCTAAGGTCGACTTCATTCTGAACGTTGTAGCCAACAGCAGAGGCGAGGTTGTCAAGGCTTTCGCGGGCGATTCAGAACAGGCATTCTATGAAGGGGTCAAGGCTGTTGATGAGATGTACCGCGCGCCCGTGGACCGCAAAGCCGACATAGTCGTAGTCAGCCCAGGCGGATACCCCGCAGACGTTAACCTCTTTCAAGCCTACAAGGGCGTTGACAGCGCCCTCGAAGTCGTCAAACGAGGCGGCGTGATAATCCTAGTGGCTGAGTGCCCAGAGGGGCACGGAAACCAGGTCTTCTATGACTGGATGGTTAGGTTCAAGGATTTGAAGGCTGTTGAGAAGGAGATTAAACGCAACTTCGTTTTGGGCGGGCACAAGGCGTACTTTCTTATGAGGGCTCTGCAGAGGGTTCAGATAATCTTGGTTTCGGCGATGCCCGACTACTATGCCACGAACATCTTCCAGTTGAAAACGGCGAGAGCAGTAAACGACGCTTTGAACGAGGCTTTCAACATCGCCGGGAAAAACGCGAGGGTCTGGGTCATGCCCTACGGAAACTTCACACTGCCCGAAGTCAGAATCATCGAAGAGCAGACGGTTCCGGCGAGCGGTTAAAATAGGAAAACTGATTAACCCTCTTGAAATCTATGCAATAGACGTGCGGAGACGAGAGCGTGCAAGAAACCTTCAAACTGCGCAAATTCACCATAAGCGACCTGCGAAGCGTGGTGCACATCAACGCAGTTTGTCTGCCGGAAAACTACTCAGACTTCTTCTTCATAGACCTGCATCAAAGGTTTCCAGAGACGTTCATCGTTGCTGAGGAGAACGGCGAGGTCGTCGGCTACATCATGTGCCGCATCGAACTGGGTCTGTCAAACTTTGGCTTTAAGGGCTTGGTCAAGAAGGGACACATCGTTTCTGTGGCCGTTTTGCCTCAGCACAGACGCAAGGGTATAGGTGAAGCCTTGGTCGAAAAAGCCATGGAGGGCATGCGACTCTACGGTGGGAAGCAGTGTTTTCTGGAAGTGAGAGTAACCAACGAACCTGCAACCGGACTCTACAGGAAGCTGGAATTTGAGGTAACCCGAACAATCCGCGGTTACTACTCCGACGGAGAAGACGCCTACCTAATGAGCAGAAAACTGTAAAATATTCTTATTTGCGTTCTATTAGTTCGATTAGGGTTCCGTCAGGGTCTTCTATGAAGGCTATCAGAGGTCCCTTTGGTCCGAGTTTAAAGGGTTCATCCGTTATCGTCACTTTTTCCTTCCGCAAAACGCTCATAACCTCTTCCATGTCTGGCACTTCAAAGGCTAGGTGGTCAAAAACCCGATTTTCGTAATCGGCTTGAATGAACTTCTTTTGACTCTTGTAGAATGTCAGTTCAAGTTCAGCGCCTCTGCCCTCAGGGTTCTGGAGAAACGCAATTTCCGCGTTGTTCTGCGGTATCTCTCTGCGGGAAACGAGCTTTAAGCCCATCAGCCTCGTGTAGAAGTCAATCGACCTGTCCATGTTGCTTGTTCTGATGCTCGTGTGGGTAAAAATCATGGTTCTCCACCTCACATGACTGTTTACTTAGGGCGCATCTGACATTTAGAGCCTTCGCCAACTCTCAAACAGTCATCGACTCATCTATCGGTCTTCATGCACCCACTGGCTGAATTTGCGTGTACTCTGCTCTTTCGCTCATGAAGTTTATCGCCTGCAGAATCGCCTTTGCGAGTCCCAACAGGCTGAGAAGCGTCACGATTGTCAGGAATATGCGGATGTCAACAACCAGGTTGACGTTTTGCACTGCGATGCCCAGCTTCCCGCCGTTCAGCGACAGAATCAAATAGCCAATCATAAACAGCGATTTAGCCGCGTCGAAGAAGAATTGATAGATAGTTCCAGAGGTGAGTTCGCCGAGAATTATCAGGACGATGTATACCGTGACGAAAGTCTCAATCATCTGCTGTAAACCCGGAAATATTGCCGCCGCTTGGGCTAGGAACGTTATCCACAAGACAAAGTATACCACGTAGAAAATGACCCCTTTAACAGTCGCTTTCAACGCTTTAAACGTGAACTTCTTGAGTCTAGCCTTGAGATTGTTGTTTGTCTCCTCAACCATACGGAAACACCAGCGGTCCATAATTTAGCGGTGGGGTCTGGAAGTAAACCTCGAGGCGCCCGTTGGGGGTCATGTCGGTTAACGAGACGTAAAGCTCGATGTACCCGTTGTAGGAAGAGTGCTGTGGAGTGTCGACCGTGGTCTGACCGTTGCCGACTAGCAAACCCCTGTTGTTGTACATCTTAATCTGTATCGCTCCTGCGATGTCGAAGAACGCGTGATTCTCGAAACTTATCGATACCGTAACTCGGGCATGGGTCGAGTTGAACGCTTCGTACGCAGGCTCCCCCAGCGTGAAGTTGTAGAACGGTGCGCCCCATGGAACAGAAAGGTTTGTTGATACTTGAACTGGAATGACTTCCGCGACTCCCAAGCCTACCTCAACATAGAAGTTCAGCTCTATGTCGTTGGTCAGGTAGTTGTGGTCGCCTTGAATCAAGCCATTAATGTCTATCGTCATGTTGTGAGTTGCGGTTACATTTTCGCCTCTTCTGACAACATGCACAGACGTGGAGCCTTTGGTGATGGTTGAGCCGTTCCGGTCCGAGATTATCGTTGTCACTCTGAAAGGACCCATGTCGTAGAGGCCTCCATTTCCAATCTTTATGGGCAGGGAAAGAACTACGTCGTTGTCTGCGTTTGTGCTCATCTGCGGTTCGCCGAATTCGAAGTGCAGGTCCTTAACGGAGTAAACCGCGGTGATAGCGAAGATGATCAGAAAAATCCAGAAGATTGTTGTGGCTACGCTTATCATTCGAATTGGTATTCGCATGACTACTCCTTTTCCGGTGTTTTGCACAGACTCTATTGATTGGATGGCTGGGGTTGGGAGTTGTTGTTTTTCGGCTGTTCTTTCTGCTCTGCTGGTGGTTGCTGCTGTGGCTGTTGAGGCTGTTGCTGCGGCGGTTCTGGTGCGACCTGCTCTGGCGGTATAACGACAAACTCTGGCTCTGGCGGTTTAGCCTCTGGCTTGACCTCTGGTTTGGCTTCTTTAGGCGCTTCGGCTTTTGCCTTCTGAGGCGGCACAGGCTTCTGCATGGGTACCGCTGGCTTTTGTGGTGGAACGGCTTCCACTTTTGGTGCGTTGACTATTAGTGACACGCCCCTTATTGTTAGGAGTGAGCCTATCCAGCCCATCACACCAAGGTACATTATGCGTATGCACGTAGCAATCAGAGGAGCCAACGCTGCACCGAATATTCCGACCAGGTCTCCAGAAGTCAGTATCGACAGGCTTTGGGAGAGAAATCCGTAGGCGCTTATGAAGGTGGCAATCAGAAGAGCCACTCCGATCATCAGCACTGTGATTCCGGAAAGGGTCATCTTGTCCTTAAGGTTTTTGAGCATGACTCTGGCCCCTTTTATGTATGACTATGAAAATCATATATTAAATCTTCTGATACACTAAACAGAATCTGGGCTCGCTATCAGAAATCAGACACGAACATTAAGAAAAAATGACGGTTGGAGACTAGGGCGACAAGCCGAGCTTCTGATAGATCCTCTGCTTGTTCTCGTCAACCTTCTTCTGAACGTCCATGAAGATGTTGTTTCCGTGCGAGTCAATAGCGACAGCCAGCGGTCCAAAATCCTCAACCTCGAAAACCCACAGGGCTTCGGGCGTTCCCAAGTCAAGCCACTCAACGCTCTTAACATTCTTTATGGCCTTTGCAGCCAGTATCGCGGCTCCGCCGGTGAAAGCGCCGTAGACAGCGCCGTACTTCGCCATCGCGTCCGTCATTTTCTTGCCCATTCCGCCCTTGCCGATGACCACGCGAACCTTGAAGTTCTTGATGAACTCGTCCTCGAAAATGTCCATCCTCGTGCTTGTTGTCGGTCCAGCAGCAACAGCAATCCATCTGTCTCCTTCCTTGCTCACAACAGGACCGCAGTGAAAGACGGCTAGTCCTTCGAGGTTTAGGGGTAGCGGTTTTTTCTGCTGGAAATACTCCAAAGCTCTTCTGTGGGCTTGGTCGCGTGCGGTCACTATCGTTCCAGTCACGTAGAGCACATCGTTAACTTTGAGTTTGCGAATCTCTTCCTCCGATATTGGCGTTTTAAGATGATAAACTGCCATGTCTTTTCACCTCATTACTTCACTTTATGCGTTAAATACTCCACTGTCCCGTCCGCGTTTATTCGCGCTGAGGCTCTTCTCGCAGCCCAGCAGTTGAAAGAAACAGCCGCCGGGAACGAAGCCGGATGCCTAAAAGCATAGTCTATGTGCACGCCCAGCACCGTTGTTTTTCCGCCCAAACCCATGGGACCGATTCCAGTCATGTTTGCAGCCTCGAAGATTTCCCTCTCAAGCTTGGCGATTTCAGGGTCTGGATTGGGCTCGTTCAGGGGTTTGAGAAGCGTTTTCTTAGCCAGTTTCATGGATATGTCTGCTCCGCCTCCCATCGCGATGCCTAGAATCGTCGGTGGACACGGCTGTGCTCCAGCCTTTATCACGGCGTCAATGACGAACTTTTTCAGGCCTTTTATTCCTTCGCCCGGCACGAGCATTCCTGTTAGGCAGACGTTCTCTGAGCCTCCGCCCTTCGTCATCACGGTCAGTTCCACGCTGTCTCCGAGCACGATTTCCCAGTTCACGAACGGTATGAACCGTCCTGTGTTGTCTCCGCTGTTCTTCTGCGTGAAGGGGTCAACAGCGTTTGGACGGAGAGGAATTTCTTTCGTGGCTCTTCTCGTCGCGTTTATAAGAGCCTCTTCGATTTTGTCGAGGTTCTTTGCCTTGGCGCCTGCTTTAATGTAGAATATTATTGTGCCCGTGTCTTGGCAGACCGGAGCCTGATATTTTTCGGCGAGTTCGATGTTGTCCAGAATTGCTCTCAGCTGTGTCTTGCCCGTTTCGCTTGTTTCTTCCGCGTACGCCTTTTTGAGTGCTTGTTTAACGTCGTCTGGCAGGTAAATCACCGCCTGCTTCAGAATGTTGAAGGCGACATCTTCCACAACTTTCGTTTTCTCCATGCTTTTCTCCTCTTGCGTTTTCGGTTCTATGAATAATTCGTGTACTTATACCTTGTCTTGAGTTGCAAGCAAAACTAAAGATAATTTGTAAACGACTAGGCAGCTTTCTTTGTCACATCCGACCTAACGAATCTAAGATATGTTAATGCAACGAAGATAACGGTGTACACCACGATTATAGTAGCCGCCAATCTAACATCTCCTGGAGCAGTGAATCCTAACCCTCCGCCTGCAAACGCAGCCCATCCGCTTGGCAGCAAATTAAGGTCTATGACCAAACTCATAGGAAGAGACATTGCACTCCATGTTGGAAGCAATTGGCTGATATCCTTGTAAAACTGCCCTTGTAGAAAGAACATATATGAACCCACAAAGTATGAAACCAAAAAAACGCCAAAACCCGCAAACATGGCAAGGTTGCTTCTTCTGAAGACTTCGCTGAACATGAAGGTTAGAGAGTAGAACACGAGCGTGGCATATACAACTGTCACAAATATGAGTGGAACAAACTGTATGTTTCGTTGAGCTCCGAAGACCACGAAGGACAAAACCAAACCTGTAATTGTGGTGACTGCTTCCACCAAACTCAATAGGAGAAACCCGCCCAGGAATTTTCCAACAAGATATTCTACTCTGGTGATTGGCTTTGAAAGCAAAATATCAGCTGTCCCCTGCTCATATTCTTCTGACATAGAACTTCCGGCAATTTGTATCGCCATGATTTGGATGAAAAGGCTCTGACTGCTCAAGACACCGGCAACCCACATGGTTTCCCTAACATCTGTCAGTATACCTGCCATGTTTTGCGAAAGTATCAAAAAGGGTAGCGCTTCAAAAAGTATAGCCAAAACTATCAGGACTATTACCCACTTCTTTGCTAGCGCTCTTCTCCACTCGTACCAGAGTATCACGGCTATTCTTTGAAGGGCGTTCATTTAAATACCTCCTTTCATGGCGCGGAGATAGGCGTCTTCCAAGGTGGCTTTGTGAAGGTTTAGGCTTAGTAAAACTCCTTTATGGTTGAAGATTTCAGTGGATATCTCGCCTCTCGAGTCCTTCTTTTCTTTCAGCGGTATCATCAACTTGTTCCCATCAACCTTCACATCCTCAACACAATCGAGGCTTTTGAGGGCTGAAACGACCTCTTCTGTCACTTTTTCCAGCTCAGCCTCCACAATCCACTTTTCTGTGAACGCTTCCAGAACCTGCGATATGGGACCACTGAAAACAATCCTGCCCTTGTTTATCATCCCAACATGCGTGCAGATGCGCTGAACCTCGTCCAAAAGATGAGAGGAAATGAAAACTGTTTTTCCTTCCTTCGAAAGGTTTGCAAAGAGGTTTCTGAAGTGGGCTGTGGCTTCTGGGTCCATGCCTATCGTGGGCTCGTCCATGATGAGAACCATCGGGTCACCGATGAGAGCCAAAGCCACTGACAACCTCTGGATCATGCCCTTACTGTACTTCCCGATTTTCTTGTCTCCCCAGTCCTGCAAACCCACAAGTTCGAGAAGTTTCTTTATTTTCGGCACTCTTTCTTGCATTGATAACCCGAACATTTTGCCCATCAAATCCAGCAGCTGCTCACCAGTAAAGAAGGCTTGAAGGATAGGCAGTTCAGGAGCGTATCCAACGATTTGAAGGGCGTTGACAGGGTCTTTTGACGGGTTAACACTCGCTATCTGAACCTCGCCTTGATCGGGTTTTAGCAGACCCAGCATGGTTCTTATCGTGGTTGTTTTTCCTGCGCCGTTCGGACCGAGATAGCCGTACACCCAGCCTTTATCCACCGTGAAAGAAACTGAGTCTAAAGCCTTGAACTCTCCATAGTATTTTGTCAGACTTGAGACCATTATGACTGGTTGAGACGTCAAAGATTTCACCGATTGAATAGTCTTGCGTGATGTTCAAGGATATTTAAGAATTTCCGATATTCACTTTAACTTATCTCTCCATGGTTTTGGCGTTATTGTGCTTCGCTTGTTTTAAATACCGCTTGCCTTAACAGTCTCATGAGTTGCTTGAAAGGAGAAATGGTTTATGACTGAGGAAGAGGAGAAAGAACTCGAGTGTCCGAGCCCAGCTAGGAAAAAGTACGAGTTTCTGGAAGACCTGCCCGGCATCGGTCCGGCTACGGCGCAGAAGCTGAAGGAGCTGGGTTACCACACTGTTGAGTCTCTGGCTATGGCTACCGCCCGCGAGTTGGAGCCTGTGGGTATAAGTGAGAAGAAAGCTTTCGTGATAATTGAGGCGGCACGCTCCTCTATTGGCATTTCTTTCATCAGAGCGGATGAGATTCTCAAGATGCGTCAGAGCGTTCTGCGATTGACAACTGGAAGCAAACCTCTAGATGGGATTCTGGACGGTGGGCTGGAGACGCAGACGATAACCGAGTTCTACGGCGAGTACGGCAGCGGTAAAAGCCAGATCTGTCATCAGCTCTGCGTTAACGTGCAGTTGCCTCCTGAACGGGGCGGGCTCAACGGCGCAGCGTTGTACGTCGATACCGAGAACACGTTTAGGACCGAGCGGATTGTGCAGATGGCGAGACACTTGGGGCTAGACCCCGCTCAGGTTGTTAAGAACATCATTTACGCCGAGGCGTATACTTCAGACCATCAGATGTTTCTGCTTGAGAACGCTGACGAGGTGGTTAAGGAGAACAACGTGAAACTAATCATCGTTGATTCTTTAACAGCCCACTTCAGAAGCGAATACATCGGACGCGAGATGCTAGCCCCTAGGCAACAAAGACTGAACAAGCATATGCACAAGCTCATCGGACTTGCCAGAGCCTTCAACGCTGTGGCTGTCGTGACAAATCAGGTCATGGCGAAGCCCGACGTGTTCTTCGGAGACGCCGTCCACCCCATCGGCGGTCACATAGTTGGGCACACGAGCCACACGCGCATTTATCTGCGAAGAGCCGCGCATGGTCCAGTGCGCATTGCCCGCTTAGTTTCTAGCCCCTATCTGCCCGAGGGAGAGGAAATCTTTAAAATAACAGAGAACGGCATAGAGGATGTTTCCGAAGAGGAAAAGACTAAGTCTCGTGGTCGTTGAAGATGCCCATCCCCTCAGCCTTGGTGACACGGTTCTTCCAACTTCTGGTGAATAGACAGTTTTCGGAAGCAGAGCGGGAGCTGGAGAGACTGAAGCAGAGAATACACAAGACGGAGTGGAACAGAGGCTACTTCAGGGGTCTGTACGGGATGCTGCTTGCACGACGGTCAAACAACAACGGCTCGTACGCGTTCTTCTCAAAGATAGATTTCAACGACAAGAGCTCTCTGACGGCTTATCGGCGGGAGTTTTTGGGGCATGTGAAGAGCAGTCTACATGGAGATTTTGACCGTGGATTTTTCTCCGCTTGGGCTGACTGTATGCGAGTGCTCGGCAGAATAGACACAGCGAGCAGTCCGAAGGCTAACAGCGCTGCACCCGAAAGGGGAGCAGTCGAAGATTTGAAGGATGACAAGAGTCAAGCGACCATGGAAAGGTTTCTCTAGTTCTGCAAAAACTTAGCTAGAGAAAAGCGCCGACCAGCGTGTAGAGCAGAATCCAAGAGACTATCCATACTAGGAAGTATATTCCTATTCCCGTTGTGAAGAGCTTTCTCGGCTTCTCCAGACTGTTGACAAGCGCGAATTTCAGGATGTAGTATGATACCAGGTACGTGATTATTGACACGGATATGCCGTTAAGAAGCCTTGTTATAGACTCCGTTTGCCTGACTTCGAAGTCGTCTCCGTAGACCACTCCAGTGCCGTTCACAGCCTTGAACACGATTTGGCAGCTTTTTGCATTCTTTGGAGAGGTGAATTCTCCTCCCAACGGTAGCCATATGGAATAGTTTCCCGCGGGTGTTGAGACGTTGTTTTCTCCTAGCAGGGATGAGTCTGAAAACCACTTTATTGCTAGGTAAAACTGGTCTTGTGCCGAAATTTCTCCTTTGAAGAAGCCTTGAATCTGATAAGTAGTTTCACTGTTTACTGGCTTGGCGTTTCCTGTCCATTCGCCGCTGTCGTTTGTGACGTTTATTTCTAGGCTTCTTGAGCCTGTTCTGGCGTAGGCGGTGCTCCACAATGTGCCGTTTCCTGACGCAAACCAGTTTTGAAGCAGCGTTTCTCCTTCGACTGAACGGTTGAGGACTAGGTTCGTCGAGATTGTTCCCGTCACGAAACCGTAGCCTATGCACAGGAAGGCTGCGGTTATGCCCAGGGCGAATCTCAGCCAGTACAGTTTCGTCAGCGTTTTCATTCTTCTTCAGCGTCTTTGCGTTTTGGTTTTTATGGTTTAAGGTTGCCTATTTATAGTTTAGTGGTTATAAATTTTGGGTGTGAAGGGCGTTGAAGAAGAAGGAGTTCACGAGTTTTGATGTGGCTGCTGCAGTTCGAGAACTGAAGGAGAATATTGTTGATTCTCGTGTGGGCAACGTCTATCAGGTGGATGGAAAGACTCTGCTGTTTAAGCTGCATAAGCCGGACAAGCCGGTTTTTCAGTTGGTTCTTGAGGCTGGTAGGCGACTGCACTTGACTTCTTATGTTACGGGGAAGCCGTTGACTCCGCCCGCCTTTTGCATGGCTTTAAGAAAATATTTGCGAAACAGTTTACTAACAAATATTGAGCAGTACGAGTTTGAGAGGGTTGTGCTCTTCTCTTTTAGGGCTAGTGCTGGCGGGTTGCGGCTTGTTCTGGAGCTCTTCGGCGACGGCAACATCATTTTGATAGATGATAAAGACATAACTTTGCACGCTTTGACCTACAAGCGGATGCGGGACCGCAACGTTCTGCGCAACGAAGTTTTCCGTTTTGCACCTCCGAGTGGAAGGAACCCGTTCAAGGTTGACAGAGAAGACTTCCGAAAAGAGTTGAGGGGTCTTGGCGATGTTGAGGTTGTTAGAGCGCTTACGCGTCTTCTGGGCATCGGTGGTCTCTATGCGGAGGAGGCTTTGCTGAGGGCTGGAGTAGATAAGAAGACGCCTTGTGGGGCTTTGGATGATTCGGGTGTTGACGCCGTTTACGATGGCTTGCAGGGTTTGCTTTCGATTGTTGAGAGTGGCAAACTGGCGCCCTGCATCTTCTTGGACGAGGGTGGCGGGTTTGTTGATGTTGTGCCTTTCGCGCTTAGGCTTTATGAGGCTCTTAAGCGTCAGTCTTACGAGAGTTTTAACGAGGCTCTGGACGAGTTCTATGCTAGGGTTGTTGCCGTCGAAAAGGCGGCGGCTGTTTTCAAGGTTGACGAGTTAAAGCGAGAGGCTGAACGGCTTAAGAGGATGATTGAGAGTCAAGAGGAAGTTTTGACGGAAGCCGCGAGCGAGGCTGAGAAGTACAGACGAATCGGCGACGCGATTTACGCACACGTCGGCGAACTGCAGGCTTTGTTGGACAGACTCTCGGTCGAGAAAAGGGGCAAAAGAGAGTGGAGTGAGGTTGTCTCGGAGGTTTTGGCGGAAAAAAGGGCTGGTCTAGAACCTAGCGTGTTGTTCGAATCTTTTGACGCTAAGGGCTTAACGGTTAATGTTTGTGTGGATGGCTTGCGGTTTGGTTTGGGCTTGCAGCGGAAACTGTTTGACAGTGCCAACCAGTTCTACGAGTGGGGCAAGCGGGCTAAGCAGAGGCTGGAGGGCGCGAAAGCCGCCTTAGAGAACACCCGTAAGAGTCTGGCGGATGTTGAGGCTAAGATTGGGGAAGCCGAAGCCTTGGAGCACGCGAAACCAGCCGAAGCTGTAGAAGAGCTTGCACGGCACAAAATCAGGCACAAGGAGTGGTTCGAGAAGTTCAGATGGTTCGTTTCCTCTGACGGTTTTCTGGTCGTCGCCGGCAAGGACGCGGTCAGCAACGAGGTTCTGATAAAGAAGTACACGGAAGATGATGACGTGGTTCTTCACGCGGACATCGTTGGAGCGCCCTTCGTCGTGGTTAAGACCGAGGGCAAAAAGCAGAGCGAACAGTGCCTGCGTGAGGCTGCCGAGTTTGCCGCTGCTTTTAGCCGTGGTTGGCGTGAGGGTTTCGGGAGCGTTGATGTTTACTGGGTTAAGCCTTCGCAGTTGAGCAAGGGTGGGCCTTCGGGCGAGTCTGTGCCGCGTGGGGGGTTTGTTGTTCGGGGTGAGAGGAACTGGGTGCGCAACGTTCCGCTCAGAGTGGCCATTGGTGTTGCGGTGAACGAGGAGGAGGGTTGGGTGCGTATTGGCGGTGGTCCCGTGGACGCTGTCAGGGCGAAGGCGGGTGTTTACGTTGTTGTCGTGCCCGGAGACATTGCTGGTAAAGAGTTGCTTAGGCGTGTCTTGGGGGGTTTGGCTGTGAAGTTGCCGAAGGAGCTGCGGGAGATGGTTTTGGGGGCTTCTGTTGAAGCGGTGAGAGAGTTTATTCCGTTTGGAAAGGGCAGAATCACCGAGTAACAGGGCGATTCATTTTCTTGGTCTGGGGCGAAGTTCCCTCCCAAAGCTCAAACTCAAGACTATTACCTTGATTGGACAGAAATTCTATTTAAAAAAGAGGGATAGAGTTTCTTTTTGACTTTACTTCTTTTTGGCGGTTTTCTGTATGTATTCCCCTATTTTACGTACCTCTTTCATGTAGGTGTCCATGTCGTATTGCAGGGCATGGAGCATTGCACTCCATCTTGGGGTGTAGCTAGCGAGAAAGGCTACTTCCGCCATTTCTTTGTCCGTGGCACCACCCAGCGTAGCCATCGCCGTGTGCATGAGAGCGCAGTAGGGGCATTTGATGTTAGCCGATATCGCAAGCCCGATGAAGTCTCTGTACTTGGCTGGAATCTCAGATTTTCCTCCCTGATATTTCTTCATCAGAGGCCAGTCTTGTATGAGCACGTCTTTTGGGATGGCTTTCATGAAGCCTGGCACCATGCCGAAGGTCTTCTCAATATCCTTCAACGTATCTTCGTATTGACCCATAATTTATCCCCTACGCTTAGGTTTCGCTGCCTCAATTAATAACATTTGTGATTGTAAACAATACAGTAACAATAAGCACAAACATTTTGAGTTTAGGGATAGAATTTCTATCACAAACCTATAATAATGGCACAAATCTGTTGATACTCGAGGCGGGATGAATGGACGAGAAGCTTGTTGCGCCTTGTGGCACGTACTGTGGAACATGCAAATTCCTTAATCGAAAGGAAGAGCCGAGCTGTTCAGGATGCGGCAATCAGAATGGAGAGCTTTTCTGGGGCAAGTGCAGACTGTATGCTTGTGCGAAGGGTCGAGTTGAGCATTGTGGAGTGTGCGAGGGCTTTCCGTGCGACCTTTTCGTAGACCAGTTTGACCCTGCACACGGTCAGAAGAGCGCTTTCACTAGGGCTGGACTCTTGGCGTATCGAAGAAGAGTCGGGACTCAGAAATTCGTGGAAATGTCTGAGAGACTCGAAAAAGAAGATAAGCAGAGGAAATAGCCTATTTCTTAGAGACTCTGAGCCTCCGGAATGAATGCCTACCAAAAGACCGAATGTTTGTTGGTTGGATAAGATTTTATCCTCACGTGCTCTTCATGAATCTGTAAGAAGAACTCGAACAGTCTGAAGCATGACTAGACTTTTGTTAGTATTTTTGGTCCTTTCCATTCTTCTCTCAGAATGCTGAACATAGTTAGGTCTGTTGTTTCTCCTCTGCTTTGAACCGCCTTTCTTAGAGTTCCTTCTCTCTTGAAACCACTTTTCTCTAGAACCTTCTGAGAAGCCGCATTTCCGACGTGGGTTGTTGCTTGTATTCGGGCGATGTCCTTCGAGAGAAACAGATAGTCTACCATCAGCTGCGTAGCTTCGGTACAGTAGCCCTTTCTTCTCTCACTTGGAACCAGAGCATAGCCTATCTCCAACATTTTCGCATAGGGCGCAAGCATGTTGAAGTGAGACACTAGACCAACTTTGGCTCCGTCTTTTTTCTCGATGATGAATGTTTTCATTTCTAGAGGGTTATTTTCAAGCATCTTTTCAATCTCGGCTTTGGACCTCTGCAAAGGAGCAAAGTATTGGCCGAAGAATTCAGGATTGTTGAGCCACTCTGAAAGAAGTGGCAGGTCCTCCTTTTCGGTAACCCTTAGATTCACATTTTTTCCTTCAAGCAACTCAACTCACCAATCCACACAATTACTTTCGGTTCGGCTATAACTTTTCCGCAGCCGTCATTTTTGGTTGACTGGGGTAGAGTTCCATCCCACGTGCGCTTATCTATGGCTCTCCGCCACGCCTGTCTAGGATGTTTCTATTATCGCTCTAACTAGACCTCCAACCAAGCCCCCAGCTACAGCAACAACTGTGCCAAAGATGTTCAGTAATATTGCCACGATTCTTATGGCGAGACCTAATCCTTCGCTCATAAATCCCTTAACAAACTCACCCAAGATACCGCTCAGCGTCATCAATCCACTTATCAAAAGCGCTGTGGCTATTACTGCGCCAAAGGCTCCGGCGAGAAAGCCGGCCAAAGCTCCTCTGCCCATTCCACGTCCCGCGACTAGTCCTGCAAGAAATCCTCCAATCAGATACGCGATTATTGGAAGAACTCCACCAGCCAAAGCAATTACTAGAAAACCGATGAAAACTCCAAGGAAAAAACTATTTAGATGTTCGAAACGCTTCGTTTGCTCGTGTTCTTCAACTATCAAGTCCATGACTCTTCAGGGTAGAGTCGTATGCTTCTGCGGTATTAATCTTTCACGTCTTGGCATCGCATAATTATCCTAATTTTATCGCTCCCTTGAAAAGACGCCCAGTCCTTCAGGCGCCTCCTCGTTTGTCAACGTCTCGATTTTCCGTTTCCATGCTTCTTTTTCGTTTCTTAGGTATCTGTTTTCTCGTGCCGAGTGTTGAGTTCAACCTATTTATAAAAGGGGCTGGTCTTTCCGAGAGCCCTAAGATTCCCAAAAACTGCGATGATTAGGCTTCGGCGTTCCAATGGCTTTTCCCATTCTCCTCCAGCCGGCGTTGCAAGGCAACTTTACTTAGGAGGTGATCCGGCCGCAGGTTCCCCTACGGCCACCTTGTTACGACTTTTCCCCCCTCACGAAACTAAGATTCGACGCAGCCACAAGTGACCACGCCTCACCCAAGAGTCGCTCGGGTGGAACGACGGGCGGTGTGTGCAAGGAGCAGGGACGTATTCACCGCACGATGATGACGCGCGATTACTAGGGATTCCATGTTCACGAGGGTGAGTTACAACCCTCGATCCCAACTACGGCAGGCTTTCGAGATTACCTCCCCCTTTCGAGGTCGGAACCCATTGTACCTGCCATTGCAGCTCGCGTGTGGCCCGGGAGATTCGGGGCATACTGACCTGCCGTGGCCCGCTCCTTCCTCCGCCTTATCGGCGGCGGTCTCCCCCGTGTGCCCAGCTCAAGGCTGGTAGCAACAGAGGATGCGGGTCTCGATCGTTGCCTGACTTAACAGGACACCTCACGGCACGAACTGGCGACGGCCATGCACCTCCTCTCAGCTTGTCTGGCAAGACCTTTAATCTGGCTTTCATTCTGCTGTCGCTCCCGGTGAGATTTCCGGCGTTGACTCCAATTAAACCGCAAGCTTCACCCCTTGTGGTGCTCCCCCGCCAATTCCTTTAAGTTTCAGCCTTGCGGCCGTACTCCCCAAGCGGCAGGCTTAACAGCTTCCCTGCGGCACTAGAGCGGCACGTAGCCGCCCTAACACCTAGCCTGCATCGTTTACAGCTGGGACTACCCGGGTATCTAATCCGGTTCGCTCCCCCAGCTTTCATCCCTCACCGTCGGGCGCGTTCTAGCCGACAGCCTTCGCCACTGGTGGTCCTCCTGGGATTATAGGATTTCACCCCTACCCCAAGAATACCGACGGCCTCTCCCGCCCCCTAGCCGGACAGTATCCCCCGCAGACCAACGATTAATCGCTGGATTTAACAGGGGACTTGCACAGCCGGCTACGGATGCTTCAGGCTCAATAAACGTCCCCACAACTCGGAGAGCTGGTATTACCGCGGCGGCTGACACCAGACTTGCCCTCTCCTTATTCCCCCAGCTATCTATACTGGGTAAAAGCCATCCTCAGCAGATGGCACTCGGGATGGCCCCGTCAAGCTTTCGCTTATTGCGAAGTTTTCGCGACTGCTGCGCCCCGTAGGGCCTGGGCCCTTGTCTCAGTGCCCATCTCCGGGCTACCGCTCCCACGGCCCGAACCGGTCAAAGGTTTGGTGAGCCATTACCTCACCAACAGCCTGATCGGCCGCGGCCCCATCCTTGGGCAACGTCTAGAAGCATGACCTAAACGTCCTTTGGGCGAAAACCCATTCCAGGAATCTTCACCTATCGAGAATTAACCCCAGTTTCCCGGGGATGTTCCCGTCCCAAGGGCAGGTTAGCCACGTGCTACTGAGCTGTGTGCCGCGCCTCCAGCGTGGCTAGAAGGCGCACGACTAGCATGTCTTAGTCCCATCCCGATAGCAGTGGGGTCCGGCAGGATCAACCGGAGTTTGCTCCACTTGATCACAGCCAGATGTTTATTTATCGACTGTACAACCGCAAAGTCGACTGGATTTGGAGGGAATAAACCACTTTACGTCAAAGCCCAATTCAGACCTAACGAGATTAGCATGTCAGGTCCACATGTTTGTCTCCGCAACTGGAGGCCAACAACCTCATTCTGTAGGGCAAAGTTCGCCTTTATAGTCGGAGTTGAGCCGCCGCCACAATGAAAGTTGCGGAGCTAGCTAATTGCCAAAAAGACACTGAGGCGTTCTAGCAGATATAAACGTTTCTTC
>Ga0315268_10000806_pt1 | contig 36618 bp, 28 predicted proteins | sample C1_top_MG_FD_204535 | JGI IMG/M metagenome (GOLD analysis project Ga0315268, IMG submission 204535) | Sediment microbial communities from Yellowstone Lake, YNP, Wyoming, USA - C1_top | ecosystem: Environmental > Aquatic > Freshwater > Lake > Sediment | place: USA: Wyoming | collected 2017-08-01
CGACCAGGCAGGCGTAGAAGCTGGCCACGAACAACGCGGCCGCCAACCGACTGTCCGCCAGCGCCTTGGCCAGCGTGGCCGCTCCGACCGTCAACCAGAACAGCCACGGGTGCGGATTGAGCAGGTTTACCAGTATCCCCTTGCGCCACGACTGCGCCGACGCGATGGGCGGCGTGGCATCGAAGCGCGGCGCGCGCCAGCTCGCCACTGCGAGCCAGAAGACAAACGCGCCGCCCGCCAGCGAGAGCAAACCCAGCCCCGCCTCAAAGCGTGGCGCCGCGCTGGCCAGCAATAACGTCACCAGAATGATTGGCAGGTCGGTAATCAGCGGCGCCAAAGCGATCTTGCAGCCTTCTCTTGGCCCGTACTGCAGGCTTTGCGCGAGCAGCAGCGCCAGCAACGGCCCCGGCGCCAGCGCCGCCGACAAGCCCAGCAATATGCCGGTGACTAAAGCGGAGAGCATGGGCTACGGATTGGACAGACAAAGACGAACATGAACGAACACGGACGAATTCCGCACTCCGCATTCCGCGCTCCGCACTCAGTGGCCCCGCCCTCCCTTCCGCGCCGCCCCGGTCAGCGCCTTGCCGCTCAGCGCGCGGAGCTCCCAACCTTGGGCTTTGAATCTGATCGTGACGGTTCCTTCATCGCTGGTATAGACAACCCGCCAGCCGGGGCGTTGAAGCCGCTCGCGCAGCCTGGCGCCAGCCCGTTCAACCGCCGGGAACTGCGCGTCGTTCACCACGATGAGCTGCGGCTCAATGGCGGCCAGCAATTCGTCGCTCAGCGGCTCGCCGCGCGCGGGCAAGCCCGTTACTACGATGTCTGCCCGCAGGTCCGCGGCCTGTTCCAAAAGCGCCCCCTGGCCCGCCGGGCCAAGGTCAGAGAGCAACAAGACCCGTGCGCCCGGCCACTCGCGGCGCAACACCAGCGCATTGTCGTCGGCCTGCGGAAAGTGCTGGTCCTGGCCGGGATGCAACACCGTCCAGCCCGCCAACTGCTGGCCGCGCTGCAAACGCACCCAGCGGCGGGGCGAGTCCCCCAGGCCGGCGACAATCCGCCGATAGACCGGCGAGCGCGCCCGCGCGTGGCTTGTGCAGACCGCCTCGATGCGAAAAGTGTTGCTCAAGATTTCATAGCCGCCCACGTGTCGCAAGTCGCCGTGAGTGAGGACCAGATGCCGCAACCGGTTCACGCCTTGCGCCTTGAGAAAAGGCTTGACAACAAACTCAGCCTCCGCCTTGCTCCCGCAGTCTATCAGGAGGTCTTCGCCAGGAGGCGAGCCGCGCGCGTAATGGGCGCTGCCACCGTTGAGGGCCAGCACTGTGAGTTGGGGTTCGGGTGCAGCCGCCAGCCAGTAGCCGCCGCCGGCCAGCAACAGCGCGCCCGCACCCGCCCCAGTCCAAAGGCGCCGCTGTCGAGCCAACAGCCAACCGCTCAATAGGGCTGCCAGGACGACGTAATAGGCGATGACCGTCGCGAGGCTGGGCGCCGGCACGTAGAAATAGGCGCGGGGCCAGGTGGCCAGCCAACGGCTCAGATGGTCTATGCCTGCCATCAAGAACCAGCCGGCGTGGTTGAACCACTCCGTGAACAGCGGCAGCCAACTGCCGCAGGCCACCGCGTCCAAGTTGCACGTCAGGGCCAAACCGCTCATGGGCACAATCACCAAGTTGGCCAGCAGGCTCACGGGGCTGAATAGATGGAAATACCAGGCAATCAACGGCAGCGAGCCAAGTTGGGCGGCCAGCGAGGTGGCCAAGCTCAGCAGCAGCCAGCGCAGCGGGCGGCCCAGCCAGCGTCGCCAGCGCGGCAGCAATTCTTCCGGCAGGAAACGGTCGGTTTGCAAGACCCGGTTCACGACGAGTTCCAGCGGCGGCAGCAACAAAGCGATGCTCAGCACGACGAAAAACGACAGTTGGAAACTGGCCTGGAATAGTTGGCGCGGCTCCCACAGCAAGATGATGAACGCTGCGCCGGCCAGCGAGTTCAGCAGGTTGCCTGGCCGGCGCAACGTCCACCCAACGATGACCACCGTCATCATGACCGCCGAACGGATCGCCGAGGCCTGCCATCCCGTCGCGGCCGTATAAAACCAGAAAAGCGGAATGACCAGCCAGCCGCAGACCGCGCGCGGCACCTGCAACACCCGCAGCAGCGCCACCAAAATGCCCGAAATCAGGGCGATGTGCAGGCCGCTGATGGCAAAGATGTGCATCGTGCCGGTGAACATGAAAGGCTCGGAAACCTCGTCTGTGATCGTGGTCTTGGAGCCGAGCGTCATCCACAGCATCAGGTCCACCGCCCGGCGGCCTTCGGGGTCGGTTTTGTCTGGCAAACCGCGTTCCAAGGTGGCTTGCGCCCAGGCCAGGAAACGGTCGGCCAACGGCGGGCTGGCCGGCGGGGCTGGTTCCGGCAACAACTGCCAATCGTTGGTGGTTTGGGCGCGGAGCTCGTAATAAACGCCTTGCCAGCGGAGGTAGGCACGGTAATCGAACAGGCCGTCCGCCGCCGGCCCTTTGGGCGGGCGGATCACCCCAAAGACCTCCACTCTGCGCCCGCCGAAAAAGGCCGGCGACAACTCCCCCGGCGTGCTTACTGCCACGCGTCCAAAGGCCGGCTGCCAGTCACCTTGCCGGCGGACGGCCTCGGCCTCCACGAACGCCAGCGAGCGCGACCAGGGGCGGCCCTCATCGGCGGGGGGCGCCCGGAGCGTTGGGGTGGCGCACAACCGGCCTCGCAGGCTCGCCAACTCCACTTGTTCGCCCACCACGACGCGCAAGTCGTGAGGTGACACAATGGCGGTGCGCGAGACCAGGTTCGTCCAGCCCGCCGCGGCCAGCAACGGCCAGAGGAGCCGCGCCTGCCACCGCCGGCTCAGCAACGCCGCTCCGGCCAGCAGGAACGACACGCCGAAGAGCCACGGCAGCGCCGGCGGCCAAAACGCCCCGCCAAAAACGCCCGCCACGTAGGCCAGCGCCACCGGCGCCAGCGGATGTTTCAGCCCCAAAAGCGATGCCCGCGCCGCCAAGCTCCCGACCGCGGTGCCAGCCGCCCTGCCCAAAGCGCAGCCGGCGGCGCTGACCGCGCGGACCATGGCGCCAGGGGGATTCACTTGTGCTGCCGCCACCGCCTGGCCAGGCCCCCCAGCGCCAAACCCGTGCCTGCGCCGCCGCAATCCAGCAGCACGTCCCACAAGCTGGCTTGGCGCGTCGGCACAAACGCCTGGTGGACTTCGTCGCTGACCGCATAGAGGGCGCACACCAGCAGGGAGAGTGCGGCCAGGCGCGCCGCCGGCCAGGCAGGGGCCGCGCCCAAGGGCGCATCCGGGGTCCCCGCCGTGGCCGGCGCAAGGGGGCTCGAGATTCGTTCGGGCGAAGTCAGGGGCTCGTTTCGCCGGTCGCCACGGACAAGTTCATCGTCCCGACCGCCTCCAGGCAGTTGCTTCGTTCTTGCCAGGGCGCGCCGAACCAGCAGCGCCAGCACCGCGTATTCCGTGAAGTGGGCCGTCTTCCGCACCACGAATTGCACCCGCTGGATGGCCGCGTCAGAAATGTCCGGGCCAAACCATCGCAGGATTGGCCCGATGATGCGCGAGGTGTAGCTTTCGGACAGCGAGCCGGTCGAGCCGGCGAAAATCAGGGCCATCCACAGCGCCACCGCCAACCAGGCGCGGACGATCTGTCGAGCCTCTGACACGCCGCAATAGAATTGACTTCCGCGGCGGAAATCAAGCCGGCAATTCTCGCCCTGGCCGGAGCGCGGCATCCATGCCCCTTCACCGTCCGCTGTTCCCGCGGCCTTGGTGTTTTCCACCGCTCCAGATAGTTCGCTGATGCAGCACGAATGCCGCGCTCCAGTCACGTCCCTTTCTCGTCGGTCTGCGTCCGTGTCGCGTCCGTGTCTATCCGTGGCCGGAGAACGTTTTCGGCTCAGGCTGTGCTTGCCACTCGTTGAGGGCGCGTTCGTTCAACGGCGGCGTGGGCAGCGCGCCCAGGCGCTCCAAGGCCTCCCCCACCAGGTAAAGCGAGCCGGTCAGCAGCCGGTGCTTGGCTTTATCGGTCAACACCAGGGCCTCGCGCAGCGAGCCGCAGGCCACCGTGCGCACCGGCGGATGCAGGCGCTGGCAAGCGGCCATCAGGTCCATGGGCGCGGCGGTGCGCGCACTGGCCACGGGCACCAAATAGACCGCCTGGGCCAGCGGCAGGAGCATCCGGAACATCGTTGGCCAGTCCTTGTCGCGCAACACCCCGATGATCAAGGTGGGCTGGACGCCCGCAAAGTGCTGCGCCCAAGCGGCGCACAGGGCGGCCACACCCGCCGGGTTGTGCGCGCCATCCAGCACGTTGACCTGCCCGCAGGCCCCCTCGATTACTTGCAGCCGGCCCGGCCAATAGACCCGGCTCAGCCCCTCGCGCAACGCCGCTTCGGACACCGGAATGCCGGGCGCCAGCGCGCGCACAACCGCCAGCGCCAGGGCGGCGTTGAGGCGCTGGTGGGCGCCGAGCAACGGCAGCGCCAGCGTGTCCAAGGGCGGCGCGGTGGTGTCGGCGGGCGTCACTTCGGTCAAGGGCGCGGCCAAGCGGCGGGCAATATCGCGGATCACGGCCAGCGCCTCCGGCTCATCGGCGGTGGTGAGGGCGGGCGCCTGCGGCTTGATGATGCCCGCCTTCTCGGCCGCGATCTTGGCCAGCGTGTCCCCCAGCCACTGTTGGTGGTCGAACTGGACGTTGGTGATGGCCGAGGCCAGCGGGGTGACGATGTTGGTGGCGTCCAACCGCCCGCCCATGCCCGTCTCCCAAATCACCAAGTCGCACTGTTGGTCGGCAAAATGCCGCATGGCCATCACGGTGACGACTTCAAAAAAAGTCGGCGAGTGGTCCTGCGGGAAGTCCTGGAGCCAGACCTGCGTTCGCTCGACCAACTCCACGACTTGCGCTTCGCTCACGGGCTGGCGGTTGACCTGGATGCGCTCGCTGAAGTTGACCAAGTGCGGCGAAGTAAACATGCCCACCCGCAGCCCTGCCGTGCGATAGATGCTCTCCAACATCGCGCAGGTGGAGCCCTTGCCATTGGTGCCCGCCACGTGGATAAAGCGCAACTGCTCGTGCGGGTTGCCCGCCAGCGCCGCCAGCCGCCGGGTGTTTTCCAGGCCCAGCTTCAGCCCGAACCACTGCAGCTCGTAGAGAAACTGGATGGCTTTTGAATAGCGCATGGCCGCTTCAAAAGCCCGCGGCCGCCTCAGCCCACCCCTGGTCAGGCTCTTCTCGGCGCTCCCACTTTCGCGGCGGGCGGGCCGGCGGGCTGGTATCCACCTTGGCGTAGTAGGTTTCTCCGCCGAACAGCTCGTTGGCCGCCTTTTCCAGCGCCAGGGAAGGCGTCACCGCGAAGGCCGCATGCGCCTGAATGAACACCACCGCCCCGCCGGGCTGCCGCAGGCACAGGAACAAAGGACATTGGCCCGGGTGCGCCTGGGCCAACTGGCGCGCCGCCGCCAGCACAGCCGGCGTAACATGCGGAGCGTTAAGCCGGAAGTGCACCTGGAGCGTGAACCGTTTCGGCGCTTCCTCCAAGGGCAGGATTTCCGTCGGGAACAGCTTGGGTTTGTCGTCCCCGATGTTGACCTCGCCGGCGACCAACAGTGCTCGATTCAGCACGAGCAACTCGCGGTACTTCTCGTAGTTCTCATCCAGGCAAAGCACCTGGACGGAGCCGTGCAAGTCCTCCAACGTCACCAAGGCATAGGGCTTGTTCGACCTCTTGGCCACGCCGGTCTGCACCGCCGCCACCAGGCCGCCGATGCGGGTCATGGAGCGATTGGGCGCCGTCGCCAAAGAAACCGTCGTCGCCAGGCAGTATTTCTCCAGGATGGTGGCATAGGGCGAAAGCGGATGGCCGGTGACATAGAAGCCGAGCAACTCCTTTTCTGCGGCGAGCAGTTCGTGCTGCGGGAACTCGGGCAGCTTTTGCAGCGGCGCGACGTCCGGCGGCGCCTGGTCCATCAGCAAACCGAAGAGCGAGCTCTGCCCCCGGGCGCGGTCGTGCGCCAGGCTGGCGCCCCTGGCCAGGGCGCCCTCCAGCGCGGCCATGAGCGTCGCGCGGCTCTCGCCAAAGGCGTCGCAGGCGCCGCACTTGATGAGGGCCTCCAGGACTTTCCGGTTCACCGCGCGCGTGTCCGCCCGCTCGCACAGCTCCGCCAGCGACCGGAACGGCCCGCCGCCGCGCGCTTGCAGAATGCTCTCGACGGCCACCTCGCCGACGCCTTTGACCGCTGCCAAGCCAAACCGAATGACCGCGCCCTGGCGCGCCGGCGTGAAGGCCACGCCGCTCTCGTTGATGTCCGGCGGCACGACCTCGATGCCCAAGGCGCGGGCCTCTTCGATGTACTGGCCCAGCTTCTCGGTGTCAGCCATGTCGTTGGTCATCATGGCGCAGAGGAACTCCACCGGGTAGTTGGCTTTGAGGTAGGCGGTCTGATAGGCCACAACGGCGTAGGCGGCGGCGTGGGACTTGTTGAAGCCGTAGCCGGCGAACTTCTCCAACAAGTCGTAAATCTGGTTGGCCTTGGCGGGCGGGATGCCGTTGGTCTTGGCGCAGCCTTTGACAAAGCCTTCGCGCTGCCCGGCCATTTCCTGCTTCTTTTTCTTGCCCATCGCCCGCCGGAGGATGTCGGCGCCGCCCAAGGTGTAGCCTGCCAGCACTTGCGCCGCCTGCATCACCTGCTCCTGGTAGATCATGATGCCGTAGGTCTCCCGGCAAATCGGCTCCAACAACGGGTGCTCGCATTCGGTGCGCACCTCGCCGTGGCGCCGGCGGATGAATTCCGGGATCAGTTCCATCGGGCCGGGCCGGTAAAGGGCAATCAGCGCGGTGATGTGCTCCAGGGAGTTGATCCGGAACTTGCGGCACAAGTCGCGCATCCCGGCCGATTCAAGTTGAAACACGCCGAGGGTGTTCGCCTTGTTGAGCAGGTCATAAGTCTTGGCATCGTCAAGGGGCAAATCGTCAATCGGCACTTCCACCCCCTTGGTCTGCTTGATCAACTCGCGCGTGTTCCGAATGACCGTCAGCGTCTTGAGGCCCAGCACGTCCATCTTCATCAACCCCAGATCGCTCAGCGGCCCCATGGGGTATTGGGTGACGAGGCTGCTGTCATCTTCCTGTTTGAGCGGCACGAGGTTGACCAGCGGCTGGTCGCCGATGACTACGCCGGCGGCGTGCACCGAGGCGTTGCGCGCCAGGTCTTCCAGCAGCAACGCCGTGTTTATCAATTCGTGCGTCGTGGGGTCCCCTTCGTAAGCCGCCTTGAGCTCCGGCGATTGCTTCAGCGCGCCCTCCAGGGTGATCCTGGGATCGTTGGGCACCAGCCGGGCCAACCGGTCGCCTTCCCCGAAAGGCAGGCCCATCGCGCGGCCCACGTCGCGCAGCACCAACTTTGCGCCCAGCGTGCCAAAGGTGATGATCTGGGCAACCCGCTCCGGCCCGTACGTCTTCCGCAGGTAAGCGATTACTTCGCTCCGCCGGTCGTCCGCAAAATCAATGTCAATGTCCGGGGGGCTGATCCTTTCCGGGTTAAGGAATCGCTCAAAGAGCAACCCGTGCCGCAGCGGGTCCACGTTCGAGATTGCCAGCAGGTAGGTGACCAGCGAACCAGCCGCCGAGCCGCGCGCCACGCAAGCTATCCCCTTGCTCCGCCCATACCGCACGAAGTCGCCCACGATCAGGAAGTAGCTCACGAACTTGGTGTGCTCAATCGTCCGCAACTCCAGCTCCAGCCGGTCGAGCACGGCCCCGACGGCCTTGGCCACGGCCGGATCGGAAAGCTCCGAGCCGGCGCCGGGCGCCAGGCGGGTGTCGCCGGCGCTCGTCGGCGAAGGCGCCCCGCCGTCGCGCGAAGCTGGCGGCAGGCGGCGCGGGTCATCCACGCCTTCGATGACGAAGCGCTGCTCCTCCACGCGCGCCCGGATGGTGTAACGCTGATAAAGGCCCTCGGCCAACAACCGGCGCAGATACTCTTCGCGGCTCCAGGGCGCCGGCGGGTCAAAGACCGGGTAGTGCAACTTGCCGAACTCCAACTCCACGTTGCACTTCTCGGCCACCTCCAGCGTGGTGAGCAGCGCCTGCGGGACTTCCCGAAACAGGTCCTTCATTTCCTGCGCCGAGCGCAGGTGGAACTGCTCGGGCGGGTAACTGGTGCTCAGGCGGTGGGGGTCGTTCAAGGTCGTTTGCGTGCCGATGCAGATCAGGCAATCGTGCGCGTGGGAATGGCTCTTTTCGAGGTAGTGCACGTCGTTGCTCGCCACCAAGCCCAGCCCGAACTCCCCGGCCCAGGCATTCAGTTGCTGGTTCACCTTCCGCTCTTCCGGGATGCCGTGGTCCTGCAGCTCCAGGTAGAAGTTCTCCGGCCCCAGCGTTTGCCGGAACCAGTCCAGCGCCGCACGGGCCTGTTTGTCTTGGTCGCGGGAGATCAGTTCGGGTATCTCGCCGGCCAGGCAGCCTGACAAGACCAGCAGGCCATCCTTGTGGGCCGCCAGCAGCTCCTTGTCTATGCGCGGCTTGTAATAGAAGCCTTCCAGATGCGCCGCCGTGGCGAGCTGGATGAGATTCTGATAGCCGGTTTCGTTTTTCGCCAGCAACACTAAGTGGTGATACACGTCCCGGCCGCCGCTGGTGGTCTTTTTCTCGAGGCGGCTGCCGGGCGCCACGTACACCTCGCAGCCAATGATCGGCTTGATCCCCTTTTCGCGGGCCAGCTTGTAGAAATCAACCGCCCCGTACAAAACCCCGTGGTCAGTGAGCGCCAGCGCGGGGAACCCCAGCTTATGGGCCTTGTCCACCAGCCGGTCCAACCGGCAGGCCCCATCGAGCAGCGAGTATTCGCTGTGAACGTGAAGATGGACGAAATCCGCGCGCGTCACGGGCTGAATCTACTGGGCCCCAGCCCCAACGCAAGCCCACAAGCCCGCGGGAGCCGTTCCGTCCGTGTTCAGTCCGTGTCTGTCCGTGTCCGTCCGTCTCCTTCCGTGCCTCAAGGCCATTCTGGGCCGAGCGGCTACGCCAGCCCCAGTTGGCCGGCGACGGGCTGCAAAGCCGCGATGACGTGCGCCAGGTGCTCCTCCAGCGGGAGACCCAGCAGCTCAGCGCCGCGTTCAATGGCCTCGCGGCTGACGGCCGCCGCAAAGGCCTTTTGTTTCATCTTCTTGCGCACGCTGCTGGCGCTCATGCCCTTGAGCCGCTCCGGGCGCACATAAGCCACCGCGATCACAAAGCCACACAACTCGTCCACGGCGTAGAGCGTCTTGCGCAAAGGGCGGTCCAGCGGGTAGTCGGCGTGATTCCACTCCACGTGCGAGAGCATCGCGCCCACGATTTCCTCGTCCACCCCGCGCTCACGCAGAATGCGGGCGCCTTCGCGGGTGTGTTCCGGCGGGTTGGGCCACCGTTCGTAGTCGAAGTCGTGGAGCAGGCCCGCCGCGCCCCAAGTCTCCACGTCCGCTCCGGCGCGGGCAGCGTGGTAACGCATCGCCGCCTCCACCGCCAGCGCGTGTTTGAGCAGCGACTCGGACTTGGTGAATTCGTTGAGCAGGCCCCAAGCTTGTTCGCGCGTCATGGGGCGATGCTAGAGGATGGCGGGCAGCAACGGAATCATAATCGCGCTGGTCTGCGGAGGGCCGGTGTCCACACCGGCTTTGCTCGCCAATCCCTTGGCGGTCTTGGCGGCTTTGCGTGAGGCCGTGGTTAGTCAGACGCTGGCTTCTTCCGCACGCAAAGGCGCAAAGGCGCAAAGCATAGGGGCCCCGTTTTGTCATCCCTTGGAGATTGGCTTCTTCCAGATGGGGACGAAGCGTTTGAGTTCGTCAATGAGCCGCTGGCAGGCCGCAAAGGCCTCGGCCCGGTGGGGCGCCATCACTTCGACCCACAGCGCCGCCTCCCCGACTTTTACCGCGCCCAGCCGATGAATCAGCCGCACGGACTCCACCGGCCACCGCTTTTCCAGCTCGTCAAAGAGTCGCTCAAACTGGTGCTCCGCCATGCGCGCGAAAGCTTCGTATTCCAGCCCGCTAATGGGGCGGCCCTCCTCCTGGCCCCGCACCACACCGACGAAAGAGACCACTGCGCCCGCGGTCTCGGACATCTGCCGCTGCGAGAGCAGAGCCGCCTCGTCAATCGGGCGATTGGTTAGGGTCAAATGTCGCCGCATACGGACAGTCTCGTTACGGAGCGGTGGGTGTTAGGAGGCGTGAACACTCCCTTTCCTGGTTTCCTGGTTTCCTAATTCATTTCAGCCGCCCTGGACTGGCGGAAAAAGCGACACCTCATCGCCGTCCTTCAGCACATAGTCGCGCCCCTGGTATTCCACGCCGACGGCCACGAGTGTTGACCGCTCCAGCCGCGCCAGCCGAGGAAACCGCCCGTAGAGTTGTTGCAGCAAGCCCTCCACGGTCCCGCCGGCGGGCAGCAGTTCCTCGGTCTCGGCGCAGCCGGCCAGCTCCTTGAAGTAAGAGTAAAACTGGACGCGGAGGCGCATCGTGGGGAGGGTGAAACGTGAAACATGAGACCTGATCGGGGGCCCTTGCTCGTCCGTGTGCGTCCTTGTCCGTCCGTGTGAGACCCGATCCGCTCTCGGTCAGCCGCTTTTGCCCAATAGCCGCTGGTCGCCTTGGCGCCGCGTGACGCCCTCGCGGTCCAACCGCTCCAGCAACGGCACCATGACCCGCCGGCTGGAGCCAAGCGCCTGGCGAAGATCGCTCACGGTAGCCCCGCCGCGCGCCGCCAACTGCTCTTTGATGAGACTCACCGCTCGTTGCCAGCCCTCGGCGGACAACACCACTTCCGGGCTGATTTCCACGGCCTCGCCCGTCGCCAGCAGGAAGCGCAAGGCCTGCTGACTGAGCGCCTCTGGGGCCAGTTCTTTGCGGGACGGCGGATCGAGCGGCTTTGCGCTCAAAGCCGCGCGGAGTCTGGCGGCGACGGCCTGGAGATGAGGCGGCAAGGCGGGCTGATGCGCCAGCCGCCGAATGGCGACCCCGGCTTGAGCGAAGCCATTGCGGCATAGGTCCGCGACCAACCCTTCAACCACGCCAGCGACAACGAGATGACCTGCCAAGGCTCCCCGCAACTCGTTCAAAGGCAATCCGATCCAGTCCGGGTGCTCGCGATGGGCCGCGTCAATGAGTTGCGCGGCGCGCAAGCTCAGCGCCTGCCACCACGCCGCGTCTGCCACCAGCTCGCCGGCCACGACGGCTTTCCTGGCGGCGGCCAGCTCGTCCACCGCCTTGGCGACCTCCGCTGCGCTGAACCGCGACTTGCGCAACAGTTGCGCGCGTTGAGCCGCGCCGTCTCGAGCCAGTTGCGACGCCACAAACGCCTGCGGGTCGCCTGGGGCTTGCGCCCGCCGTTGGAGCGCCGCCCGCCGCGGTTCACTGCGCCAGCGCCGCCGGGTGGACTCCGGTTCCAGAATCATTCCGCCCGCCAGCGTCGCCTGCTCCGCCCCGTCGCGCACGATGAACCGGTCGCCGGCAAAGCCAAAGAGCGGCCGTTCCAGGCGCAGTTGCGCCAGCGCCCGTTGCCCGGGGAGAAGTTCGCCCCCCTCCAGCAACAGCAGCCGGGCGGGCGTGTTGCCGCTGCCATGATGCACCCGCACCAGCGTCCCGTCCTTGAGCGGGCGAGCCGCTGGGGTTTGACTGCCTCGCAGGCGGGCGGATTTCTCAACCACGACCTCCAGCGTATCGCTGGCGGCGCCCAACTCGGCCAGCGTGACCACGTCGCCGCGCCCCACCCCGCCCGCCTTGCCCACCGAGCGCGGTTCCACGTCGGGGAGGTTGAGCGCCGTCCGCGTGCCCGGACCGCTGGCTTCGACGTCCTGGTTGTAGCATTGGAGGCTGCGGATGCGGCTGGCCTGGCCGCCGGGCTGGATGACGACCGCTTGGCCGCGCCGCAACGTACCGCCACTCAGCGTGCCGGTGACGACCGTGCCGATGCCGCGCAGGGTGAAGACGCGGTCCACCGGCAGGCGCGGCTTGCCGATGTCCGGGGCTGGGGGCGTGGCCGCCAGCAGGCCAGCGAGAGTCGCCTGAAGTTCCGCCAGACCCCGGCCCGTGACGACTGAAGTCGGCACAATGGGCGCGCTGGCGAAGGGACTGTCGCGCAACCTCTCCCGCACCGCGGCGGCGGCCTGGGCCTCTTTGCCCCCCGCCAAGTCAATCTTGGTGAGCGCGACGACGGCGCGGCTGACACCCAGGTAGGCCAGGATTTGCAGGTGCTCCTCGCTCTGGGGCATCCAGCCGTCGTCGGCCGCAACCACGAGCAAGGCGGCCTCAACGGAGCCCACGCCGGCCACCATGTTCTTGACAAAGTCCTCATGGCCAGGCACGTCCACAATACCGACCAAAAACGTTGAGGGTTGAGGGCTGAGGGTTGAAAGACTGAGGTAAGCGAACCCGAGGTCAATGGTGATGCCGCGCGCCTTTTCTTCGGGCAGCCGATCCGGGTCAGTGCCAGTGAGGGCTTTGATCAGCGCGCTCTTGCCGTGGTCCACGTGGCCGGCGGTGGCGAGGATGTAGTGGCGGGTGGTCATTTGTGTCCGCCTTGCGCCGGCAGCGCGCTTGGGCGCGCCATCACGGCTTGCGCGGGGGCGGACGCCGCGGAAGTCCCCACAGCAATAACGACCGCGGGAGCATCAAGGCGCTCAGGCACCCCACCAGCCACATCAATCCCAATAGCCGCTTGTTGGCGCGCCTGGTCCGCGCGCGCGATTCCTGCTCGCCGCGCGCCGGGTCCAGGTTGTGGCCATAGACGCCCAAGCTGCAAGTGGGCTCTTTGCCAACGGGGTTGTAAGAATACACCCCGCCGGACGGGCAAGCCGGGGCCTGGCTGTTCGGGAGGAGGCGATTGATCGCCGCATAATCGGCCAGCGCGCCGGTGGTTTTATTGTTTTCCTTGGCCCACCGTGCCTTCGCCGCCTTGATCTGCTTCAGATTCCCCTGGCAGTTGGAAGACTCGTCGTAATGTGTCACCAGCGGCGCTTCCCAGGCGCCAGTCCAGACACCCGCCAACAGCAAGCCACTCACGGCGGTCCAGGCAATCATGAGAGCGTAGCGAAGCCACTTGCCCAACCGTCGGCGCAGCGCAATAACCAGCCCAACTGGCGCCGCGGCCACGGCCAAGACCAGCATGGCCGGGGACTGGGCGAACTCCAGCAGTCCACAAAGGCAAATGGCTACTGTTTTTCCCGCGCTCACGTAGGATCATTGAATCCCGGCTTGGCTTGGATGTCAAGCCAACAGTTGGCGCGGCGCTGATTGGGAGCGCATGACAGAATCCTGTAGGCAACAGATACAGGCTGGGCGAGCGGACCCGTTTTGGCTTCCTGGTTGTCTTCGTTTCTGTCTGTTGGGTTTCTCGATGTTCGGACGCCCCAGGGAACCATACAGAAGCGAGCGGTTTCACGAACTCCGGACGTCCTAAGCCGGCTGAAAGCCGGCGCTCCGGCTCCATCCGTGTTTCATCGGTGTTTCATCCGTGGCTAAACTTCCACTTTCGGGTCGGGGACTGCTCATTCGGCGCTGGTCCGGGCCAGAATGGCTATCTTCACGCGCTTTGGCGATTCGCTGATCCGCACCTTGGGCGCCTTGAGCGTGAACACGGGTGTCTTGATCACAGCACCATGAAGAATGTTGGTTCCCTCTCGCTTCGCAAATTGCACGATGCAGGCCGGCTTGGCCTTGGCAGGGGCGGTGTCTATCACCTGCAAGTGGGAGTGCTCGCGCACCAAGCAAGGAACATCGAGGCCACTGATCTCAATCTGGTCACAGTGCAAGTCGCCCAGGCCAGCGGGATAAAGCTGCATGGATCCCAGCCGGAACGACTTCCTTCCCCCGGACGCACGCGGGGTATAGCCGATCGCGCCGAAACTAATCACATAGCTTCGCCCTTTGCGGGAGAGCGCCGTTCGATAGCATCGGTCCTGTCCGCTGAATTCCTGCTCGCACCGCGCCTGCCACCGCGCCGAGTCGTAAAGCTGAGGCCACCGCGACCTCAGAGACCGCTGTTCCCGCTCCATCACCGGGTTGTGCCGCTCCAGTTCTTCCTCCAGCAGCGCCCCGCGGTTCAATACAGACTCCTGCCAGCCTGGCCAAAGCCGCTGCAGGAGCAAGGCTTGAAAACAGCCGTAAGTGTAACCCTTGCCCCAGGTCTCGTGAATGTCGGTGGTGTCCAGGCGCAGGCGAACGAGGTAGGACCGCAACAGGACGTCGGCGTCGCGAAAACCGTGATAATAGGGGTCTTCCTCCTGGCTCAGTCCCACGACATAGCCCGCTCGCAGAAGTTCCACGGCGCGCATTTCGGCATAGACCGCGGTGCCCTCGTGCAACTCCTCGGCGGCTTCTTGGCGGGCTTGCTGCGGTGTCAAGCTGGCTCGGCGCTTGTCGTGCCTGGCCAGCAGGAAATCCTTGAGGCAACGCTGCGCCTCGGCGGTATTCGTTTCGCCGTAAGCCCGCTCCAGGGCGAGTCCTTCCAGCACGGAATAGAAGGCATACCGGGCATCAGGATTGTAGTCCAACCTCCCCCGAACCTTCTGCCACTTATTCTGATGGCAATGGAAGAGTTCGTGGAGATAGACCAGTATCTGCCTTTCCGTCACGGGGCTGCCGCCGGGGGAGTCGGCAGTGGCCGCTGCTTTCAACCGCACATCAACTACCCAGATTGGTTTCTGCTGCGGCGTAAAACCTAGCGGGGCGACGCCTCCCCCGCCGATGAGGGGCGCCTGAAGACGGCGATCATTCAACTGACGGCGGTCCACACAGACAGCCTTGCCATTGACGGTGATTCCGGGGAGCAGTTCGTAGCCCTCAGGCGGAGCCGGATGTCCAACCAAAACCAGCAGCCCGTTCTCAAAGCTCAGCCGGAATGGGAAGTCCCGATAATCGTTCCAGCCAGGCCAGACGCGCTCTGCGATGATGTCCAGGATGTGACACGTTTCCTCCAAGCGCCTGAGTTCGACCCGCACAGCCGCCGGCAGACTGAATCCCTGCGCAATTGGAGGTGGGGCGGGCTGTGCCTTGCCCGCATCAGCAGCCAGTTTCGGGGCCGGGGTCCGGATGTCCTTGGGAACCAGGCTGGCAGGTTCAAACAGGCCGGCGGGCGCCGCGCCTTCCTCAGCCGAACGCAAGGTCATGGTCCTGACAGTGACCGGACTGCCAGCGCCTTCGTACGTCTCCACCACTTGGAGCAAGAGCGAACGCGGGTGCTTGGCCAAGACGCGTTGCACCGCCTGGCGCTCGCTGTCGCTCTTGAGGAAGCTGAGCAGGGCCTCGTTGATCCGCGACGTTTCGCGCAACGGATGCTCGCAACACACCCAGACCTCCAACCGACTGTCGGCCAGATCGTCTTCGCCGGTGGCCAAGCAGCCGACGCATGAGAATCCTTGAATCTCTCTTCGTTCACGCAGGTTCTCGAAGCGCCAGTCAAACGCCGGCTCGTAGTCAAATCCAGCGGTGTGGACGTCCAGTTTTGGCCTCGCGCGGGCCGGCTTCTCGATCCGGGTCTCAGTGCAAGTGAGCTCGGGCAGGTCAACCCGCCACTCGCGTTGCAGGTCTTCTCGTGTCAACCGGATGGCGTTGTCCGACCTGGCCCAGCTCTTGCCCTTGGCCAGCCAGTGTTCCCAGGCAGCGGCGCGGGTGAAGCCTTGATACTTCAGGGTCGCATCCACGAACGCATGCTCTTCCGCCGCGAGACGAGACGGGCAGAATGTGCCCAATCCAATAAGCAGCAGCGGAATCCAACCTGCGATTCGGGATAAGCCGCGCGGGCAGCCTATGTGGCGAAAGTACCTCATCAGTGTCGGGTGAGGCCCCATTGTTCGTCCTTGCCCTCGTTCTCGTTCTCGACCTCGTTCTCGTTCTCGACCTCGTTCTCGTTGTCCTTCGCCCCCTCGACATCATTGTTTGTCTGGTTCTTGCGACCAGACCCCGGCGCCCGTAGCTCCGTAGGGGGCGGGCTCCTCACGAAGCCCACCCGGGACTGAAAACCGGTCAACCAATCCTGTAAGCATGGCGACGATCCTGGCCAGCATCTCTTTCCCTTCCTGGACCCGGTCGGCGGTGCAGACACCCTTGGCAGCCAGGGCGTCCAAGCACGCGGCGCACTCCTTGGCTGAGCCGCGCGCGTCGTCGAAGTACTTTGCCCGGACCGGCAACTGGCGCTTCCCGTTTCCCTCGGCGGTGTTCAATAGTGACGACAGACTGCCACGGTCGGGCTGATCACAGACTTCCGCGATAAGGATGCCACTCTTCCTGGCGCTTGGCCGCATTTCAGCCATGAGGACTGTGAGCCAGCGAATGAATTGCAGTTCCAGTTGGTAAACGTCGAGCTTTTCGTGGTCGAACATGGGCATTGCGGGTTTCGAGAACGAGGACGAGAACGAGGACGAACGGTGGGCCGCCGCACATCGAGCCGGTTCGCTGGAGGAATTAGCGATCAGGCCTCGGCTCTATGCCACCACCCGAATCATCCCCGCGCGTCCCTTCATGATCCTGCCGATGATCGCCGCACAGGCCGTTCGGTGGCGCTTGAGCACCGACTGCGCCTCGCCGAGCCGGCTTGGCGGCACGCACAAGAGCAGCCCGCCGCTGGTCTGGGCGTCGGTCAACAAGTATTTCTGGGCCTCGGTCGCGTTGCCCCACTGAGTGCACTGGTTAGCCGTGCGCAGGTTTTGCCGGGTGCCCCCGGGCACACAGTCCTGCGCGATCAAATCCCACACTTCCCGGCTGAGCACCGGCGCCTGCGCGGCCACCAGTTCGGCGCTCACGCCGCTGGCCTGACACAAGGTCGCCAGATGGCCCAGCAATCCGAAGCCGGTCACGTCGGTGCCAGCGCACACCAATCCGCGCTGGCCAAGTTCCGCGCCGGCGGTGTTCAAGCGCCGCATCACGCCAATGGCCTTGCGCGCCAGGGCCGGCGAAGTAACCCCGCGTTTGATGCCGGTGGTGATGATGCCCAGGCCCAGCGGCTTGGTGAGCACCAGCAAATCCCCGGCCCGCGCGGCGGCGTTGGTAATCATGCGGCGCGGCGACACCAGGCCGGTGACCGACAAACCGTAGAATGGTTCCGGGTTCCGAATGGTATGGCCGCCCACGACCAGGCAATTGGCTTCGCGGGCTTTGCTCGTGCCCCCGCGCAGAATCGTGTTGATGACCGCGGGAGGCAGGACTTCATCCGGCACCCCCAGGATGCTCAACGCCGTCAGCGGCCGGCCGCCCATCGCGTAAACGTCGGAAAGCGAGTTCGCCGCGGCGATCTGGCCGAACAAATACGGGTCGTCCACGACCGGCGTGAAGAAGTCAACCGTCTGCACCAGCGCCAGGTCGCGGCCCAGACGATACACCCCGGCGTCATCGGCCGTGTTGGTGCCGACCAGCAAGTTCGGATCGCGCGCAGCGGGCAACCGGCGCAAAACTTGCGCCAGGGCGTCTTGGCCTAATTTAGACGCTCAGCCCGCACACGAAGCCAGCGCCGTCAATTTCAGTATATCCTCGCGTGACATAATCCTCCATTCTCTCAGCCCCGCCGGCTGGTCCCTAAAACCGCTTGGGACGATAGTTCGGCGCGTTGGCCATCTCCATCATGCTGCCGCTCGGCCTCAAAACCAGCAGTCCCTTGCGCGCCGCGTAACGCCGGACCTCAGGCCGGGAGTGCAAGCCCGCAACCGCTCCGTAAAGGACATGGTTGCGGAACTGCGGAAAGGCCTGACGAAACAGCCCGAGCCTTTCCAGATAACGATTCACGTCGCGGACCCCCAGGCTCAACTTGACCTCCACCGCGACCACCTCCGTGCCGTTTGCCAGCAGGCCGTCTATTTCCATTTCCGCGCCAGCCACGGCTGATTCCGCCCGCTGCATCGTGTGCGTAACCGCGATCCCGCGCTCCCGGAATAAGCGCAGGCAGGCCGGTTCGACGATTGCCTCGGCCAAGCGCCCGATTTGGTCGCCGAACATCCCTGCCAGTTCATTAAGCCGCCGGTCGGTTTCTTTGAACTGCCGGGCGTTCGCCTTGAATAGGCGCTCCGTTTGCTTCTGCTGCCGGTCGGTTTCCTTTTGCGCCATGACGAGGCTCGCCACCAACTGCCCGAGTTCCGCGCCGCTCACGGTCTCAGCTTGCATCAGCCCCTCCAGACTGTCAAGCCCGGAGCCGGGCGCCCTGCGCGTCTGACGGCTTTTCGAAGCGCGGAATTCACTCCGCCACTTGTTCCAAATCTGCAGACGGCTTGGAGCAGACGCGTCAGCGGCTTCTTGCCTCTCCCCCATCGGGGGAGAGAGTTGGGGTGTGCATGGGGCACACACATAGCTTACAATTTGATGCAAAGACATGGTTTACACTTCCGATTCCATCGGCATACAGTCGGTTGGCGGTTCGTTCCTCCTTCCAACAGCATTTCGACCCCATCCCACCGACGAAGTGTAAACCATGTCTTTGCACCGAACTGTCAACCATGTCTTCGCACCGTGCCGTGAGGGGGCGTCGCAAACCAACCTTCGGCTTGCCTCCGCCGGATTATCTGATACACCGGCCTCGTGCTTGGAACCATAGAGCAAGATTGCTTCTCAGACGCGCCTTCGCAACCGCGCCTGATCCTTTGACCATCAACTCTCAACCATCAACTATCAACTCTGAAATGACCACTCCTCTGCCCCGCCGGCAGTTCCTCCAGACCGCCACCACGGCCGCTTTGGCCGCGCCGTTCACGCTCAGCCCTTCATTACGGGCCGCCCCGCCCAACAGCAAGCTCTGCCACGCCTGCATCGGCGTCAACGGCATGGGCGTGGGCGACATGCAGAACTTCCGCCAGCACAAGCGGGTGCAGATCGTCGCCCTCTGCGACGTGGACGCCGATTTCCTCAAGAAAGCCGCCGAGGGCCTGCCCGGCGTCCGCACCTACGCCGATTGGCGCGAACTGCTCGCCACCGAAGGCAACAAGATTGACTCCGTGAACGTGACCGTGCCCGACCACATGCACTTCGCTATCGCCCACGAGGCGATCCGGCGCGGCAAGCACGTCTATTGCCAAAAGCCCATGTGCCACGACGTGGCGGAGGTGCGCGCCCTGACCAAAGCGGCAGCCAAGAAAAAGGTCGTCACTCAACTCGGCACCCAGATGGCTGCCTTCGCCGGCGAGCGGGCCGCCGTGCAGTGGCTCCGCGAAGGCGTCATCGGCAAGATCAAGCACGTCTATCTCTGCTCCAACCGGCCCGGGGCAATCGAACAATACCGCCTCAAAGGGCCGCGCCCGCCCCAGGGACAGGCCCCCCCGGCGTCGCTCAAATGGGACCTGTGGCTGGGCACCGCCCCGGTCCGCCCTTACGTGCCTGAAATCTACCACCCGGTCAAATGGCGGGCCTGGCAGGACTTCGGCACCGGCTGGTCGGGCGACATCGGCTGCCACGTCTTCGACATGGTCTGGAAGGGGCTGCGCATGCAGCCGCCCAAGTCCGTCATCGCCGAGGTGCAGAAGTCGTGGGCCGAGTCCCCCGAACGCCGCAAGGACAACTGGCCTCAGGGCGATCACATCACTTGGGTTTTCCCCGGCAACGACAAGACCGAGGCCAACGAACTGGTCGTCGAATGGTTCGACGGCGAGTTCTACCCGCCCAAGGACATCCGCGCGCTCTACTCGGTGGAAGATTACCCGCCGGAGTCGGCCATGGTCATTGGCGCCGAAGGCGCGCTGCTCTATGGCTTGGGCGGCACCCCGCTGCTGCTGCCCGAAGACAAATTCAAGAGCCTCCCGCGCCCCAAGCTGGAGCCGCGCAATCATTACCACCACTTTGCCGAGGCCTGCCTGGGCGGGCCGATGTGCGAATCGCACTTCGCGCAGACCGGGCCGATGGCCGAGGCAATCATCCTTGGCACCGTGGCCATCCGCACGCCCGATCAGAAGTTGGAGTGGGACTCCGCCCGCCTGCGCATCCCGAACTATCCCGCCGCCGAAGAACTCCTGCGCCGCACCTACCGCCAAGGCTGGGAAGTCAAGCCCATTTAGCCGCCTTCTTTGGATGCACATCCCGCCGCTGCCGCATTCGTGGTCCGTCACACCCCAGGAGGCGATTGCGTTGCAGAAGCAGATGTCCGCCTTGGTCTCTCGCCTCAGGCCAAAGAGACCAATCCGTCTGGTGGCCGGGTTGGATGCCGCGTTTTCAGCAGATGAGGGTTATTGTCTGGCGGCCGCGGTGGTTTGGGACGTGGCTGCGCAACGGGTGGTGGAGGAAAAGACCGGCCAATGCCGGCTGGCTTTTCCGTACATCCCCGGCCTGTTGTCGTTTCGGGAAGCGCCGGCGTTGGTGACGGCGCTGCGGAAGCTGGGGCAAGCGCCCGACCTCCTGATGTGCGACGGCCAGGGGTTGGCCCACCCGCGGCGCTTTGGCATTGCCTGTCACCTGGGCGTGATCTGCGATCTGCCGGCCATTGGCTGCGCCAAGTCCCGGCTGGTGGGCACGCACGGCGAGCCGGGGCGGGCGCGCGGTTCAAGCGTTCCGTTGCGCGATGGGGAGGAAATCATCGGCGCGGTCTTGCGCACCCAGGACGGCATCAAACCGGTCTATGTGAGCATTGGCCACAAAGTGGATTTGGCAACCGCCCAACGGATCGTCTTGGCATGCGCCCTCCGCTACCGGCTGCCGGAGCCAACCCGGCTGGCCGACCGCCTGGTCGCCGCCAGCAAAAAACAGTGGAAACCGCCTATCTGTGCTTGTTCGCCGGCCTAGCCGGCTTTGTGGACGCGATTGTCGGCGGGGGCGGCCTGATTCAGCTCCCGGCCTTGTTCCTATGGCTGCCGCCGGCGCACGCCGCCGTCGTGCCCACGGTTTTGGGCACCAACAAGCTCTCTTCGATGTGCGGCACGGGCATGGCCGTGGTCCAATATGCGCGGCGAATACCGCTGAGTTGGCGCGCGCTGGCGCCGGCGGCGGGCTCGGCGCTTGTCTTCTCGTTCCTGGGCGCCCGCGCCGTCTCGCTGATCAGCAGCCAAGTGCTCAGGCCGTTGGTGTTGGTGCTCTTGGTCGCGGTGGCCGTCTATACAGGCGTGCGGAAGGACTTCGGCGACGTCCCTGCCCCGCAGCTCAGGGCGCCGCAAGCGCGGCTCTTTGGCGTGCTGGTGGGCGCCGGGATAGGCTTCTACGACGGCTTCTTCGGCCCCGGCACGGGCAGTTTCCTGATCTTCGCCTTCATCGGGCTGTTCGGGTTTGACTTTCTGACCGCTACCGCCAGCGCCAAGGTCATCAACTTCGCCACCAACCTCTCGGCAGTGGCCTACTTCGCCGCCACGCACAATATCCTTTACCGCTACGCCGTGCCGATGGGCCTGTGCAACATCCTTGGCGCAGTGGCGGGCGCCCGTTTGGCAATCCTCAAGGGCAATCGCTTTGTGCGCGCGTTCTTCCTGGCGGTCGTGACCGTGATGATCGCCCGCTACGGCTGGGGCGTCGCAGCCAAGTGAGCCGTGCTGACCTGAAAATGGAGCTTAGCCACAGATGAAACACGGACGGGGCCGGAGCGCGGCATTTATGCCGCCTCAGCGTGCGTCCTTCCCAGGCGCCGCCTGCGGCATGAAGCCTGAGCCGAAAATGCGTGGCGAGCGGCAGGGCGGCGCTGCGCCGCCCAAAGAACAGGTGGAGCAGCAGCTCCGCCCTATCCTGCCCCATTCTCATCCCTTGCTGCAAGTCTCGCCATTCCCATGCGGACGCAGAAATGTCCGCCTTTCGCGCCGACATCACTAGCAGGCAGATGGGCGACTACGCCGGCTCGTCTTCGGGCAGAGGCTTGCCTTTGGTTTCGGGCGCCCAGATCAACGCCACCGCCCCCGGCAGGTAGATGGAAGACATCGCAATCGCCGCCGTGCGGAAAGAGAGGACCCCGCTCAACTGTCCCAGCAGATACGGGAAGGGCGCCGCCAGGTACCGGACGGTGTTGTAGCAGAAACCCACGCCCGTACCGCGCAGCCGCGTGGGATACAGTTCCGGGAAGTAGATCGAATACCCTGCGAACACCGACAACTGGGCGAAACCCATCATGGGCAGCATCCAGTAGGCGTCGGTTTCCGTCTTGAGCGAATAGAAGACGTACCCCGTGACGCCGAGGCAAAGAGCGAAGGCGCCCAGAAAGGCCCGCCGCCGGTTCAGCCACGAAGTGGCCGCCGTGAACGCCAACATGCCCAGGAACGAGCCTACGTCCATGAGCATCATTGCCTTGCTGCGCACCCCGTCAATGTACTTCTGGAGTTCCTTCACGGTGTCGGGCACGGCCTGTTCGATCAACTGCCGGTTGAGGAACCGCACGTCACCTGGCGTGGCCTTTTGCTGGACCTTGCCGAGCAGCTTCTGGGTTCCCTTTTTAAGCTTCATCTCCCCGAAACCCGGCGCTTCGTGCAGCCGGCTTTCGATGATCACCCGGTTCAAGTCCTCCCGCAGGCTGGCGGCAAGGGCCTCGGGCACGGGGCGGCCCGGCACCCAGGCATCGAGCGCGGCGGCGGTGTCTGGCCGCAACTGCTGGCGCAGGTGCTGGGCCGGGGCCGTGGCTGGCTTGCCCAGGGCTTCGGCCAGTTGCACGGCGTTGGTCACATCCCCGGCCCGCAGCGGAGTCTCCTTCAACGCGGTCGTGACCAGCTCGGGCGCAAAGAAGCCGATCGCCCACAAGCCTGCCATTCCAGACACACCCAGACACAGGCCCACCAGCGTGTTCCGGCGCCAGCGTGCGTGCCGGAACAGCTGCGCGGGCGAACCGATCTGCTTGCGCGCCGCCCCGGAAGCGGCCTCGGCCTTCGCTTTCTTCCACATCTCCGGCTCTTTGAGCACCCCAAGAATCGGCACCACCAGCAGCGCGGGCAGGATGCCCACAAAGAACAACACCCGCCAGCCGGCCAAACCGCCGGCGAAATGCTCCGCGCCAGGCGGGATGTGATAGCTGATGTAAGAACCCACGATGTTCCCGCTGGCCGAGAGCGCTTGCAGCGACCCCAAAGCCACCGTGCGGAAACGCGCGGGCACACTTTCGGCGACCAGGGTCGTCGCCGCGCCGAACATCCCCCCTACACCCAGCCCGACCAGAAACCGATAGACGACGAAGTCCACCCACCCGCTGGCCAGGCCGCACAAGCCCGTGCATCCAGAATAGACCAGCAACGTCGCCACCATCGTCTTCACCCGGCCCCACTTATCGCTCAACATGCCGAAGATGATGCCCCCGGTGGCCCAACCCACCATCATCATCCCCGTTGCCAGGCCCAGGTAGCTCTCCAAGTGCGTCTGCGCGCTCGGGTCCGAACCCAGCAGATCGCGAAGCGAGGACTCGCGCGCCATCGTGAACAGCCGCTGGTCCATGCAGTCGAAGAGCCACCCGCAAGAGGCGATGATCACCACCAGCCAGTGGTAGGGCGTGACGCCGACAAGAAGGCCGGGGCTAGCTGCGTTGGCTGAGGCGGCGGGCTTTTCCATCGGGCAGTTTGCTTTGCAGTTTCGTCGGACCGAGCGGAACCGGCCTTTGATTACACCCCGCGCCCGCGCTCGCCAAGTGGAAACTTGGGCCGCGGTAACCCCTCACACCAGACGCCGCGCGGCATAGCACCACAACCGATGAAAAAGAGAGGGGCGGTGGCGGGCGCGAAATGTTTGGAGTGCGGGAGCTTGCTCCCGCTTTCCTAGCCGCCAGAGTGTCCAAAAGCGCCGCCAAGCCGCCGCACTCCAGACGCTTCGCGCTGTCGGAGGCCAGCGAGCATTTTCTACTCAGCGCCCTGGCCGCCTGAAGGCGGCACCACAAACCACGCCCGACGCGCCCGCCCCCGCCCCCAACCCTCAACCCTCAACTCTCAACCCTCAACCATCTCACGGCCCGTAGCATTCCTCGATCGTGCGGCGGAAGTTGTTGTCGGCCAGGTTGATGATGGCCATTTCGCGCCGGGCGCTCTCCACCGAGTCGCTGGCGTGGGCGGCGTTGACCATGATGTTGGAGCCGAATTCGCGCCGGATCGAGCCCGGCGGGGCTTTGGTGGGGTCGGTGGGGCCGAGCACGTCGCGAATCTTGCTCACTGCGTTGGCGCCCTCGTAAACCAGGGCGATGCACTTTTCGCTGCCAGGCTGGCTGCGGGCTGCCGGCGCGCACTCCGCCGGGCTGCGGCCAGACATGAACCGGACAATGCTCTCGAACTGGTTTTCGCCAAAGAGCGGGCCCAGCAACTCGCCCAGTTGCCTTGCCTGGGCTTCCGGGACCCCAAAACCCAGTTCCTTTTCCAGCGCGGCCTTAGCGCGGGCGGCGACCGCCTCTTTGAACTTGGTGCGCAACAGTTCGCGGACCGGCTCGTAGAACTCCACGGCCTCGGCCGTGCTCATGCGGTGGACCTTGATGGCCACGATGAACAGGCCCGTGCGCGAAAACAAATCTATCATGTTGCCCGGCCGGCCAGACGGGAACCGGAAGTTGTCGGGCTTGAGCAGCACCAGGGTGCGCTCTGGAACTTCGCCCGGGCCGTAGCTGATCACGTTCTCCAGCACGCCCCCATCCGTGTCGGAGTAGCGCGCCCAGAGCCGGAGCTTCCGCTCGGCTTCCTGGGGCGTGGGCGGGTAAAGCACGGCGGGCTCGAAGTATTGCACTACGTCGTTTTCGTCCGTAATCAGGTCCCCGTAGGTGCCCCGGATGGTGTCGCCCCTGGTCTGGTGGGCGCTGACGTTGCCGATCACCGCCCGGAGCCGCCCCGTTGCGTCCTCACCCTGGAAGAGCAGGACCATCACCCGGCGGCGGCGTTGGGTGTGAGGGTCCGGGGCCAAGTGCCGGCGCACGTACTGGCGGATGAGCTCCTGGACACGGTTCTCCTCGGGGCTGTGGCCGGGCCCGATCAGGGCCGCGTGTTCCTGGGCCAGTTCCAGGCTGGGCGCAAACATGCGCGCCCCCACCAATTCCAAGCCGCTCCGCGCAATCAGCCGCGCGATAATGCCCCCGGTGCGCGACTTGAGCAGCGAATACGGAGTGATGATGACGTAGGCCAGTTGTGCCGGCATAGGCAAGCCGCTCAGGCGGGAACGCAAGCCGCGGCTTCGGCGCTGCCTCAGCCGCCCTTAGCGGCGGCCGGGGCCGCAACGGGCGGCGTGCCCAGGGTGGGTGCTGGGGCCTGCGCCTCGCCCGCCGCCACTGCCGCCGCCGCCGCCGCCGGCGCTGGCGCTTTTCCACCCAAAATCTTGAACATCACAACGCCGCAGGTCGGGCATTTGCCTTTAATGGCCCGGCGCCCGTTCTTCATCACTTCCTCGACCGCTTCCGCGATCTCTTTCTTTGCTTTGCATTTTACGCAATAACCTTCAGGCATAAAAAAGCTCCAGAGAGCACGCCCTATGCGTTCTCGTCGTCACCGCCAAGAGCTTACGAATGGCCTCTGGCGAGCGTCAACTGGGAAAACGCCACGGAGAACATCGGCTTGACAAATCACAAGTCATTCTGCGCGAATGGCTTGTGAGAGATTTGCTCAAACTTGAAGGGACCTGCAACCCGGGCGTGCCGCGTGGAGGCGCCGGTGGGGAAGACCTCCAGCCTGCCAGTCTCCGGCGCCGCCGGCGCCGCCCTCCCGCCACTCCAGGCAGGGCAGACCTCCGGTGCTGAGTTTGATCCGCTTGGCTATCGGAACTCTGTGGCGCTCGGATGTCCTCGCTTCCAGAAGAGGCGAGAACCGGCGGACCGGAGGTCTGCCCCCCAAACCTGTGCAAAGCCCTTCAAGCGCCGCCGGTCTCGGCGCTGGCCGGCGGGGGGGCCGGCTCTGCGGCGGGCGCTTGCAGGCTCACCAGAGGCGGGCGCACGAGTTGGCCCTGGAACGTATAGCCGGTGGCGAGGGTTTCGCCCACGCAGGCGCCGGGGGGCGCCGGCGTGTCGGGGTTGGCGAGGTGATGAAGATTGGGGTCAAAGGGGGTTCCCGGCTCAACGGTCAGGGGCACGAACCCGATGCGGCGGGCGACCTCGCGACAGGCGTTCTGGAAGTTGCCCAATTGCTCGGTCAGATTGGGCTGGCCGATGCGCACCGCGGCGGTGTAGAGGGCATAGATGTGATCGAATACCTGTGCCAGCACGCGCAGCCAGTCCGCTTCGGCCCGCCGCAGTTTCTCGACTTCGAGCCGCAGATGGTTGCGCTCGGCGTCGTTGGCTTTCTCCAGAAAGGCGATGAAGTCCCGTTTCTCGGCGCTCATGCGCTCACTCACGTCGCGGGCCGCGTTGACGGTTTCAGCGGCGTGCTCTTGCGCCGTCTGCCAGTGTCCGGTGGCGGTGGCGATGCGGCTGGCCAGTAGTTCGAGGTTCTGGATTTGGGCCATGGCGTCCTGCAACGCCGCGATTTCCAGGAGCTTGAGATCAGCGCGGTGGCCGAGGACCAAGGGCCAGACGCTGAACCAGGCGCCCGAGGCCACACAAAAGGCGACACCGGCCATTTCAGAGGAGGCCATTGGACGGTGGCTGTTCTGGAAAATCAGCCAGGCCGCCGCCAGCAGCAGCAGGTCGCCCAGGATGAAGGGCACATAGAAACGGAGATTGGGCACAGCGCCAAGTTTGGCCTCGCTCATAGCGGCCGGAGCTTTAGCCTACTGGGCCTGCCTTGGCGATGGAAAAGTGGTGCGGCCGCAAAATGACCTTGAGCCACGGATGATACGCGGACGAGAACGGGGAACCACAGTGGCACGGAGCTGGGGGCTTCGCCCGCGGCAGACCGGAGGTCTGCTTCACGAGCAGCCAAGCGGATCGCCGGCGCTCCAGTTGATACGCGGGCCGCCGCGGTTCACGGTTTGGGCTCGGCCGGCCGCGGTATCAGGCTCAGGTTGCTTAGCACAAGCTCGTAGATGTCCAGCGGGCACTCGAAGATGAGCGGGCCGGGCTGCCCTTCCAGCTCGACGGCCGCGTAAGGCCGGCCTGAAGGCGCGGTACGGCCAAAGCGGAGCGACAGGGGCTTGGCCTTCTCCGTCGGCGCCAATTCCACGGTGATCTGGTAGTCCAGGGCAGGAATCCCGAAGCGGGTCAGTTCCGTTTCGCCGCAGGCCACCCACCTCTCGGCGCGGAGGCGGCCGAGCCTGTACGCGGTTTCTTCGAGGCTGAAGGGGTTGATGGTTCCGGATGCGCCTGGCTCCAGCGTCCACTGTGCTGGTCCGGTGCGCAGCAGCCGGCGGGTCTGGCCGCGCTGTTGCACGGTAATGCTGGCGATTTGGTTGGTGGTGAAACTCCAGAGCCGCTGCTCGCGGAGCTCGAAGGCCGAGCGCGGCAGCCGCCCGTTGTCCACCGCCGTAACCACCGAGTTTTCCAGCGACCGCCGGGCGAACAACTTGTGCTCGCTGGGCTTGCCGAAATCCACCTGTGCGAGTGTTGGGTTGGTGAGGCCGGCGGGCGTGTTGGTGAGAGCGCCCTTGAGGATGTACTGGCGGCGCGGCGGATTCAGGCCATAAGCGGTGAAGTCCGTCACCACCTCCCGCTCGAATTCCAGAAACTCCAAGTCGGCCAAGTCGGCCAGCATCTCGCGCACCAGCAGCCCCTCGGCGGGGGCGTTGTATGGCGCAACGATCCGCCAACTGCCGTTGGTCTGCCGCTCCAGCGCGAAGGCTTCATCGCTGCGCGCCTCGATCCGCTCCACCTCCTCCGGTTTGAAGATCATCAACCGCCGGTCGCAGAATTCGCGGAAACCGGCCAGCCACGGCTCCACGGCGGCGCGGGGGACGAGCACGACGTTGCTCTGAGCCAGGCGGCGCAGATAGACCAAGCTGGGGGCGTTAGTCGGGCTCTTGCCGATTTGCAGCGTCACCAGGTCGTTGGTGCCGCGCCCGATGACCAGCTCGCGTTCGGGGGGCTGAAGGCCGAAGGGCTCCAAATCGGCGCGGGGGTCGTCAGTCACGAATTGGTTCACGCGGGCCAGTTGCAGTTCCTGCAAGAGCAGTTCCAGACGGGCGGTGTTTGCGCGCGTGAGCAGGGGCTTGGTCATCTGCCAGTAACGCTGGGCGGAGGCGCGGAGCACCTCGAAGCCGTTGGTGCCCGGCCGGACTTCGCAGCGGTCAAATTCCAGCCGGCCCAGGTTGACCAAGGCGGTGTCGCGCCATTCATTGACGGAGTTGGGGAGGGCCTTGAGCAGATCGGTGTCAATCACAAACAAGCCCTCGCGGCCAATGAGTTGCAGATAGGCTTGGTTGCCCAAAACGGTGTGTCTGCCCAGGCGCAGTTCGAGCCGCTGGTTCGCCGTGTGGGCCACGACAATGGCCGCCGGCGGCTCCAGGCCAAAGGCAGCCGCCCAATTGGTTTGCGCCAGCACCTCCTGGGCGGTCAGGTAGTTCCGCTGCCGCAGGTCAACCAGTGTGCCGATCAACCGTTCGATGCCGGCCGGCGCCGCCGGGTATGGCATTGGCAGCCGCAGCCGCCACTGCTCATTGGTGCGCTCGACCCGGACGAACAAGTCGGCGCCCCGCGTCACCTCCAACCCGGTCACTTCGGAAGCAATCAAGTCCGGGAAGAGCAGGCCGGCCCGTGCTGCCTTCAGGGCGGTGCTCGCTGTCCGTCGCTCGAAGAAGAAAATGAACGCGAACACTGCCAGCGCCAGCAGCAGCAGCCAACGTGTCGTCTTCGCGTTCATGGTTCAACGGCGCTCGCGGACGGTTGGCCCGCGGCGTTCTCCCATTGGACTTCGGACACAAGTTGGTATTCGACGCTCGGCGCCCACTGCCCCGCAAGTTATTCGCGCTCGCAGAATACTCCAGCCCGCGCCTACCAAGCAAGCCGAACGGACGACAGCCCGCGCGCAAGTCGGTTTGACTCTTCTGGACAAAGCCGGCATAGTAGTGACCATGACTGCGACGGACACGATCCGTGACACTCAAACGAGTGAAATCACCCTCACGGTCGAGCGCGACTCGGAAAGCGGGTGGCTATTGGCTTGGTGGGACGCTCCTGGTGGCGGCGGCATTACCACCCAAGGGCGCGACCTCCGAGAGCTCCAGGACAATGTGCGCGAGGCCGTCGCCTGCCACTTCGAGCCGGGCCGGGGGCCGCGCAAGGTCCGTCTGCATTTCGCGATAGACCCAGTGTTAGCCTGCGCATGAGACTGCCCCGGGACGTTCGGGGGCTGAGGCGGTCAAAGCCTTGCGGCGGCTGGCTTCATCGTGGCAAGGCAGAGAGGCTCTCACATCCGCCTGTGCCGGGCTGGCGTGCATGTGACCATTCCGAACCACAAAGCGATCCTGCCAAAGACCCTGCCAGTGATTCTCCGCCAGGCGGGCATCAGCCCTGAGGAGTTTGTGGATGCGCTGTGAGTCGCCTCCTTTTGCCAAGTGAGTTGGGAGGGACCGGGGTTCTTGGCCGTGTGATCATGCCGGGTTCGGAGCTTCGGTGACGACGCGGACGCGGGCGTTGAGCCCCTTGGCTGCGCGGCCTAACAGGCCCAGAGAATGACCTTCGTCGCCGGGCGATCCCAGCCGGCTGATCTGCTGCTGTGAGGGCTTGACTTTGCGAGCGAGGTCTTTTTGGGAAAGCCCGGTTTGCTGGCGGAGCGCGGGGGAACGAGCGGAGTTGGAGCGGCGCCTTTCGTTCTGGAATCAGGGGTCGCGTAAGAAAGGCTGTGTAAAAAGGCAAGAGGGTGTGTCTGGGTTGGGAAAATGAGAACCGAACCCGTGACCTGGAAAGGCGATACACCCGTGGGAACGAACAACGTCCTGGTCATTGAACCTGCCGCCAGTTGGCAGCGGTTGCAAGCGGCAAAAGAGTTCTTTTTTGACGACCTGGAGGAGCAGATGTAAGAGCATCACCGCCAGTTTCTGGAAGCGCTCATGGGCTATGGGCGGCAGTGCTTCCTCAATGCCCAGCCCCACGAGCGCAGCGCCCGACGCGTGGATCAAGCCAACGGCTTTCATCCGCGCAAACTGACCACCCGCCTGGGGGTGGTGGAGCTGCGGGTGCCCCGCACCCGTTTGGGTTGCTATCGAGGCCAGGTGCTGCCGCGCTATCAGCGGCGGGAGCCGCTGATCAATGAAGCCTGGAAAAGGGTGTTTCTCTTAGGGGTATCCACCCGCCAGGCGGGAGCCGCCTTGGGAACGCTGGTCGAAGAGGCCGTCAGTGCCTCGACGGTCAGTGCGGCGACCCGCCTGCTCGACCAGTCGGTCGGCCGCTGGCACCGGAGCCGGCTGGCCGATCACTACCGCCACCTGATCCTGGACGGGGTCAGCGTGCGCCTTCGGCTGGTCGGCACGGTCCAGCGGCGGATGGTGCTCTGTGCCCCCGGGATCACACGGGAGGGCAAGCGCGAGCTAATCGATTTTCAACTCGTGAAGGCCGAAGGGGAAGACACTTGGTACGGGTTCTTGTGGAGGCTCTGGAGCCGGGGATTGCAAGGGGAGTTTTTGGCCCTGATCGTCACCGACGGCCAGGCCGGTCTGGCCAAAGCGATCGGCCGGCTTTGGGCCGCCGTGCCGCATCATCGCTGCTGGGCGCATAAGCTGCGCAATCTGGCCAACAAGCTCAAAGTCTCCCAGCGGGCCTGCCTGCCAGAGGCCAAACTTGTCTATCAGGCGCCTCACCGGACGGAGGCGGTGCAGCGATTCCGGGCCTGGAAAGGTCGCTGGCAGGCCGCCGCCCCCAAAGCCGTGGCGTGCTTGGAAAAGGACTTGGAGGAACTACTGGCGTTTTTCGATTGTCCGGCGGCCCACTGGAAGCGGCTGCGCACGACCAATGTCATTGAGCGGCTCTTTGTGGAGGTGCGCCGGCCCATCCGCACCAGGTGCGCTTCTACCACCCGGAGCAGTTCTGAACGCATCCGCTAGAGCGTCTTTGAGCGCATGAACACTTACTGGTCCTGGAAACCCCGCAAGCCTTTCACACAATACTCTTAACGCTACCGTCCGACGCAAAGGCCGGGCGACCTGATCACGGCGCATTTGCGGCGGGCTTGAAGTCCGGGTTGGGCTGCGGGAGTTGGGCGCGGACCTCCAGGCGCCAAGCGGCGAGCTTTTGCGCCAACGCTTGGACCCACTGCGACTGCGCAGCGGCAAGGTCGGTTTGCTCGCCCGGGTCGGCCTCCAGGTCGTAAAGCTCACGCCGGCCGTCCTCGAAGTACTCTAGCAGCTTCCACTTGCCAGCGCGGACGGCGCTCACGGGGCTGGTGGTTTCATAGTAGTGCGGGAAGTGCCAGCAGAGAGCTTCGCGGGCGAGCTTGCCGCCGGGACTGCGGAGCAGGGGCGCAAGGTCGAGTCCGTCAGCACGAGCGGCATCTGGTTTCAGGCCGGCGGCGGCGAGCACAGTGAAAAACAGGTCAGCCGTGATCACCGGCTGGGTGCAATCGCCGCCTTCTGCCGGGGAGCAGCCAGGCCAGCGGATGAACAGCGGCACGCGGAGGCCGCCCTCATAGAGCGAGCCCTTGCCGCTGCGCAACGGGGCATTGGTGGTGACGTTCAGGCCTGTGCGCCGGTCTTTGCCGATGAAGCCGCCGTTGTCGGAGGTAAAAATGACGAGCGTCTGCTCGGCCAAGCCGCGCATTTCCAGGTGGGCCAAGACGCGCCCGACGCTTTGGTCCAGACTGCGAACCATGGCGGCATAGGCGGGATGCTGCCAAGGCGAGCCGGGCTGAAGCCTGCGGCGGAAGTGCTCGATGTCTTCCGGTTTGGCCTCGATGGGCGTGTGGGGCGCGTGGTGAGCCAGGTAGAGGAAAAACGGTTGGTTGCGTTTCTGGGCGTGGTCAATGACGGCGAGGGCCTCTTGAGCAAGGCGGTCGGTGAGGTATTCGCCGGGCTGGCCGTAGTCAAGTCCCGGCAAGTAGCGGAACTCCGGGCCAAAGCGGCCGCTGCCGCGGTAAGGCCAGAAGTAGGTGGCGGGCGCGCCCCAGAGCGAGCCGCCGCGGTTGATGTCGAAGCCGTGGGTTTCGGGGTAATGCTCCGCGTCGCCCAGGTGCCACTTGCCCACCAGCGCGGTGAGGTAGCCGGCGGCTTGCAGCCGTTTGGCGAGGGTCGCTTCGCTGTGGGGCAGGTTGTAGGCAGAGGCAGCAGGGGCGAGTCTCTGTTTGCCGGGGCTGTGGTCGCGCGCCGACTCCAACCAAGTGGTGATGCCCAGGCGCGCCGGGCATTTGCCGGTCAAGAGCGCCGCCCGCGTGGGCGAGCAGACCGGGGCGCTGGCGTAAGCTTGGGTGAACCGCACGCTGCGGCGCGCCAGAGCGTCCAAGTGCGGCGTTTCATGGAAGGTATTGCCGGCGCAGCCCAGGTCGGCGGCGCCCAGGTCGTCGGCCAGGATGAGCACAATGTTCAGTCTGGCGGCGCTCTCCGCGGCGGGGAGCGCCTGCCAAGCCGCGGCCGCGGCACACAACGCGAAGGCAAGAAGAAGTCGTTTCATCGCCGCTTAGTCCGCACGCGGGAGAGACTGCAATGAAAGTGCTTGAACTCAAGTCGAAAACCGAGCCGCTTGCCGGGCGGAGCGCCCGGTGGGCAGAAACGAGGGCCTGGGCGGAAATGGGCTTGGAGCCGGCGGTGGGGGCGTGGTAGGGTTTGGGGCGTGAATGCGGCGTCGCAAGACCTTGCGCATCATCTGGGCGTGCTGCGCGAGAAGCTCCAGCACCCAACCGACTACGAGCACGCGCTGCATTATTTCCTGGAAGAGTTCGCCGGCGACGCGGAATTCGCGGAACAAAGCCAGTCCGATGACTCGCCGCACCTGCTGGCGGTGGTTGGCCGGGTGGCGAACCGCACCCTGGGCAGACCCGCGCCCCTGGAGGAGCTCCGCATGCTGCGCTTGCCCAGCTTCGGCTTCGTTCATGGCAGCGCGGTCATGGCTGGCCGGGTGCTCCTGTTTTTCTACCTCGAGGACTTGGACACGGGTCTGCTGGCGCTTGTTCCTGGGCGGGAGGGCGGCGTGCAAGTCGCCCGCTTCCGCCTGCTGGCCGGCCTGGGTGGCAACCCGGCCAATAATTGAAGACGCTTTCGTCCGCGCCGGCCACGGTAGTTCTGCGGGCTTGCGCAGCGGCGCCGTAATCCGCGCCGGATTATTGCTTCGTGTCCCGCACGCCAGTATAATCGCCCCACGCCGCCGCGCGCAAAGCTCAGCAACTTGATGGAGGCAATCGAATTGGATTCGCTCGAGTACTGCACCTACTTTGACCGCCAGAAGGGGGAGATTGTCTCCGGCGAACGCACGATGCTGGGCGCCTTCGAGGAGGGTGACGAAGAGCGGTTCGCCGACGTGCCCGACTGGGAGAAGGGCGTGGTCGAGACGGCGCGGGCGATTGCGGATGACGACGGTAGTCGGTTCATTCATGCGCCCGACCCGCGCGAGTTCCACGAGTGCCGCCACATGGAGCGATTCATCCGGTCGCTGGCCGACGAGGAGGCCGCCGAGCAGCTTTGGCGGGCAATCAAGGGCCGCGGGGCGTGCCGGCATTTCAAGGACACGCTTTATCGGCTGGGTCTCCAGGACCAGTGGTATCAGTATCGTGACGAGGCGATGAAACAGTTCGTCATCGAGTGGGCCGAGGCTAACGGCGTGGCCTACGAGGATGACTTGCCCGGGCGGGGGGCGTAGGCGGCAGGCGACGGCTTGCGCGAAGCGCCTTGGAGTGCGCCAGTCCTCTGGCGCTTTCGCCGCGGCCCGGCCGCAAAAGCGGCAGGGGACTGCCGCAGTCCAAGACGCTTCGCGCACATGCGCCCGACCGTCGTTTTCAGGTCAGCGTTCCGCCTCTGTGGTCTCGGTGCCCTCGGTGGCATTCTCCCGTCACGCGCCGAAGGTTCGCAGCGGTTTGCCCAGGGCGGCGCGTTTGCGCTTGATTTGGTCGAGAATGCGCTTGCGCAGGCGCAGGTGCTTGGGGGTGGCTTCGACGTATTCGTCCGGGCCAATGCATTCGAGGGCGCGCTCCAGCGACAGCCGCAGCGGTGGCTCCAACTGGATGCCCTTGCCCTCGCCCTGGGAGCGGATGTTGGTCAAGTGCTTGGTCTTGCAGGGGTTGACCGGGATGTCGTTGTCGCGAGCGTTTTCGCCGACGATCATGCCCTGGTAAACGCGCTCGCCGGGGGCGACCATGAGCCGGCCGCGCTCCTGGATGTTGTTCAAGGCGTAGGCGGTGGCGAGGCCGTCCTCGATGCTCACCAGCGAGCCGTTCTTGCGGGCAATGATCTCGCCTCTTTCGGGGCCGTATTCGTGGAAGAGGTGGCTCATCACGCCCAAGCCGCGCGTCATGTTGACGAGATCGGTTTCAAAGCCAATCAGGCCGCGCATGGGAATGAGGGCTTCGGCGCTCACCTGGCTGGCGTGCTGGTCCAGATGGGTAATCTCGGCCTTGCGGTTGGCGAGGTTCTCGAGCACCGGCCCCATGGCGTCCTTGGGAATCTCCAGGAACATCCGCTCGATCGGTTCGAGGCGGTGGCCGGCCGGGTCTTGGCGGTAGATCACTTCCGGGCGGGAGACCAGCACTTCGTGGCCCTCGCGCCGCATTTGTTCGACCAGGATGGCGATCTGCATCTCGCCGCGCCCGCTCACGTTGAAGACGTTCGGCGCGTCCGTGTCCTCCACGCGCAAGGCCACGTTGGTGCGGATTTCCTTGAAGAGCCGTTCCCGAAGGTGGCGCGCCGTGACGAGTTTTCCGTCCTGGCCAGCGAGCGGGCCGTCGTTGACGGCAAACTGCATCTGAATGGTGGGCGGGTCAATGGGCACGAAGGGCAGCGGCTGGCGATCTTCGGCGTCGGCGATGGTCTCGCCAATGAACACGTCTTCCAGGCCGGTGACGCCGATGATGTCGCCGGCGTGGGCCTCCGGGACTTCGATGCGCTTGAGGCCCTCGAAGTGGAAGAGGGCGGTCGCCTTGCCCGCGGTTTTCCGACCGTCGCCGTGGATGCAAACGATGGGGTCGCCGAGTTTGATCTTGCCGCTGTAGATTTTGCCAAAGGCAATCCGGCCCAGGTAATCGGAATGGTCCAAATTCGCCACCAGCATCTTGAAGTCCACACCGGCGTGGGCGCGCGGGGGCGGGATGTGGGCAATGATGGCCTCGAAGAGCGGCTCCATCGTGCCGCTGGGGTGGCTCAGGTCGGTCTTGGCGTAACCGTCCTTGGCGCTGGCATAGAGGATCGGGAAATCCAGTTGCTCGTCGGTGGCGTGCAGGGACAGGAACAGGTCGAACACTTGGTCGAGGACGCGATGGGGGTCGGCGTTTTCACGGTCAATCTTGTTGATGACCACGATAGGCTGGGCGCCGGCCTCCAAGGCCTTGCGCAGCACGAACCGGGTCTGGGCCTGCGGGCCTTCGCCGGCATCCACCACCAGCAGCACCCCGTCAATCATGTTCATGATCCGCTCGACTTCGCCGCCGAAGTCGGCGTGGCCGGGGGTGTCCACGATGTTGACGTGGAAGTTCTTGTACTTGAAGGCGGCATTCTTGGCCTTGATGGTGATGCCCTTCTCGCGCTCCAGGTCCAGTGAGTCCATGATGCGCTCCTCGGCCGCAATGGCCTGGTTGGCGCGAAACGTGCCGGACTGTTTGAGCAAACAGTCCACCAGCGTCGTCTTGCCGTGGTCAACGTGAGCGATAATGGCAATGTTGCGGATGCGTTGCATGGAATCGTCAGCCCCCAGTGGCGCCGAGTCAAAGCTCAGCGCCCTGAAGAGCGCAGGCCGCCGGCCGGGTGCGCGCCCTGACGGGTGACACCGGCCGGCTTTGGCCGGCGGGGGCGCGCCGCAGACGAGCCGGCGCGGCCGCAACTGAATGCGATTTGGTCCGCATGTTGTGTCGCACAATATGGCACAAAGACCCGGCTGGCGCAAGCGCTGGGCAACGCCGGGCGTGCGCACGACAGCGTTCCAGGCACCGGCGAGAATCACGCGGAGAGCAGTCCCGTCAGGGAGGACTGACAGTAGCCCACCGATTCACCGGTGGAAAACGGGCAACCTACGGACAGGCAAGTCCCGTCAGGGACGAAAGAAACTCTGCGCGCCGCCAGCCAGATCGGCGAGCCGCGTGACCGACGAAGCCGCCGGCGGTTTCTGTCGCCCCTGGCGGGGCTGGTTAAACCGCTTTTTGGCCCACCCACCGTTGAAAACGGTGGGCTACTCCCGGACGTCCCTCCGCGACTCAAGCCACTCCGACCGTGAACAATTCGAGGGCGGAGATTCGGTGCTCAAGAAGCGTGTGAGGAGCAGCCTGGACCGGTGCCCCTGTTAATCCGTGTTTCACCCGTGTGAATCCGCGGCCTCCCCAAGTTTTCCAGCCAGGGCTTGATACCGGGCTGGCGTTGCCCCTAGTATCGCGCCGATGTTAAGTTGCCACGAGTTGATTGGCTTCATGTCGCCGGGGCTGGCGCAGGAGATTATCGAATTCGCCTTCGCGTCGGACAAGCCGACTTACCGCGCCGTCCTGGCCGCCGTCGCCGAGGTCCACCGCGTCCGGCCCGCCTTCCTGGAGAAGAAACCCCGGAAGGAACGGCACCAGGACATGCTCGCCACGCTGGCCCGGCCCAGGCTCGAGGAAGCCACCGCCACGCTGCTGCGCGCCTGGCTGGTGCAGAGCCAGACGCAGATGCTGACGGACTTTTTGGACAGCCTCGGCATCGCCCATGACAAGGGGGTGGTGGAAGACTTTCCCCCCAGCGTCGAAGACGCCAAGCTCAGCGG
>Ga0315268_10000807_pt1 | contig 36586 bp, 25 predicted proteins | sample C1_top_MG_FD_204535 | JGI IMG/M metagenome (GOLD analysis project Ga0315268, IMG submission 204535) | Sediment microbial communities from Yellowstone Lake, YNP, Wyoming, USA - C1_top | ecosystem: Environmental > Aquatic > Freshwater > Lake > Sediment | place: USA: Wyoming | collected 2017-08-01
GGCCGTTTGAGTGGGGCGCCAACATCATCGTCCATTCGACCACCAAGTTCATTGGAGGTCATGGCACCTCGATTGGCGGAGCGATCGTGGATGGCGGCAACTTCCCTTGGGCCGCAAACCCGCGCTTCCCCAACTTCAATCTGCCAGATGAGAGCTACCACGGCCTAGTCTATGCCACGCTAGGAGCGACCGCCTTCATCACCAAGGCGCGTGTCCAGGTCCTGCGCGATATCGGCGCCTGCATCTCGCCTTTCAATGCCTTCCTGTTCTTGCAAGGGATAGAGACGCTCTCCCTGCGCATGGAGCGCCATGTGCAGAACGCCCAGAAAGTGGCGGAACACCTGCACGCCCATCCCAAGGTCGCCTGGGTTTCGTACCCCGGCCTGAAAGACAACCCCGATCACGCCCTGGCGCAGAAATACCTGCCCAAGGGAGCTGGCGCTATCCTGGGCTTTGGAATCAAAGGCGGGCTGGAAGCCGGCAGGCATTTCATCGACAGCCTGCAATTATTCAGCCACCTGGCAAATGTCGGCGACGCCAAGAGCCTGGCAATCCACCCGGCCAGCACCACTCATTCCCAGCTCAATCCAGAGCAGCAGATCAGCGCCGGTGTCAGCCCCGATTTCATCCGCCTGAGCATCGGAATCGAGGATATTGAAGATATCCTGTGGGACCTGGACCAGGCGTTGGAGAAGGCATCATTTTCTTCGGGAAGGAGATCGCTATGAAAATTCTTATCATCGGTGGCACCGGGCTGATCAGCACCGCCACCACCCATATCCTGGTTGAGAGTGGCGAGAAGGTCACTCTGTATAACCGAGGCCAGAGTGAGTACCCCACTCCACCCGGGGTCAAGGTGGTGCATGGCGACCGCACCCACTATAGCACCTTTGAAGCCCAGATGGCAGAGCTGGGCACTTTTGACGTGGTGATCGACATGGTCGCCTACCAACCGGAGGATGGCGAAAGCATCGTGCGCGCTTTGCGCGGCCGGATTGGGCAGTTGATCTTCTGCAGCACGGTGGATGTCTACCGCAAGCCAGCCAGCTGCTACCCTTATACCGAAGCGGAAGAGTACGGGGGGTTAAACGAATACGCGCGCAACAAGGTCATCCTGGAAAAGACGCTGCTGGCAGCCCATGCGCGGCGCGATTTTCCGGTCACCATCATCCGCCCGGCTTACACCTACGGCGAAGGGCGCGGCCCGCTGCACACCTTCGGTGGGCGCACCACCTACCTCGACCGCCTGCGCCAGGGAAAACCCATCGTTGTGCACGGCGATGGCAACTCACTGTGGGTCGCCTGCCATCGCGATGATGTGGCGCGCACGTTCGTCGCGGCGGCCGGCAACTCAGCCACTTTTGGCAAGTCTTACCACGTCACTGGCGAGGAATGGATGACCTGGAATGTCTACCATCAAAAGGTGGCTGAAGCGCTCCACGCCCCCGCGCCGCGCCTGGTGCATATCCCCACGGACCTGCTTGGTAAGGTGATCCCTCAGCAGGCACAACTGGCAGTGACCAATATCCAATTCAACAATATCTTCGATAACCGCGCGGCTCGCACCGACCTGGGCTTCCAATACACCCTCCCCTGGATTGAAGGAGTGCGGCGCATGGTGAGCTGGCTGGATGCGCGTCAGCGGATCGAGCCCTGGCAGGCAGAACCTCTCGAGGATCGCCTGATCGCGGCCTGGGAACGCTACGGGGAGCGCATGGCAGAGGAAATGTTCCAGCAGTAGACTCACCGCCGGGTGAGATTGGTGCCTGGATAATCAAGCTTCCACATCTCGTTAATCTGATTAAAAAAGGCTGCCCCCCACGTGGTGAGGGGCAGCATGGCTCTTGCGCAAGACCAGGGGAGTCTCGCGCGGTAGAGAGACTGGCTGCTACGGGACAACCACCGGACAAGCGGTTGCGCCGCTGGTCGTGCAGACGATGCGGCCTTGAATGGCCGGGCTGACCGGGGTGTTCGCAGTGATGTAATCGGCCAGCACCTGGTCCATGATGTTCTGGGTGGTGCCGCGGGCGTAGACGTTCGGATACCCATCCCCACCGGTGGCCATGAAGTCGTTCTCGGCGATGGTGTAGGTGGAGGCAGCGGTCAGGTCAACCGCCGCGCCGGTGCAGCTCCCATCGGCTGCCTGGCGGACGGCGCTCAGGACGCGGCTGCCGGCCGGGGCCGAGATATCATAGGTAAAGCACAGGCCAGAGACCTGCGGGAAGCGGCCATCTGCAGCCGGCATCTTCGAGATGCCATTCTCCAGGTAGTTTTTGAGCTCGGCTCCGTTGATGCCAACCGTGAATACCACGTTGCCAAAGGGCAGCACTGCCAGCACCTGGCCACGGGTGATCGGGTAGGGCGGCGGGGTGTAGGCGGGGCAGAAGTCTGAGGGATTGTCCATGGTCGGGCAGGTCAGGTCGGCGCGCAGGCCGCCGGAGTTGGTGATGGCGAAGTCGGTGTTGTAGGTCTTGCGCAGGGCATCGGTCGCCAGGTCACCGATCAACGATTCGCACAGCCGGCCATCGGACCGGCCGCAGGCATCGGCGCGCGGGATGAACCGGGTTGAATTGCCAATCACCGTGTTGAAGATAGGAGCAAGCTCTGCATTCAACTCATCAATCAGCGCCTGGATAGCTGGATCCGGGGTCATGCCGATATCCCAGGGCTTGTGGTAATCGGCGGTCCTGTAGATCACCGCCTTGGTGCTGGTATTCACCACCAGCCGGATGCGGGTGAAGCGCAGCCCGGAGTTGGGGCTTTCCGCCACCAGCACACTACCATTTTTCAGGTAGGTGATGTACTGGGCATGCGTATGGCCTCCCAGGACCGCATCGATGCCCACCAGGCTATTGGCAAGCTGGATCAACGGGCCGGATGGATTAAAGATATCCGTCCCATCGCCGCCCATATGCCCGACGGCGATGATGGCATTTACCTTGGATGTAGAGCGCAGCCGGGCGGCCTCCTTGTTGATCGCCACGGCCGGATCCGTGACCTTGAATGGATCCAGGTAACCGGGGAAGATCAACGTGGAAAGCTCCGGCAGGGTATAGCCAACCACGCCCAGCTTGAAGCCATCGAACTGGAAGACCTGAGAGGCTTTCCATTCCGGCGGGAGCCTGTTATTGCTCTGGTAGACGACATTGGCCGCCAGGTAGGGGAACTGGGCCATGGGGATCAATTCGGTGCGCAGATATTGCGACCCCCGGTCGAAGTTGTGGTTGCCCAGGGTATCGGCATTCAAGCCCATCAGGTTCAATGTCGTCATGGTGGGCTTATCGCCAAAGAAGTTGGAGATGGGCGGCGATGCGCCAACCGCATCCCCACCAGAAAGGGTCAGGGAGGTGAAGTTGGTAGTGAGGCCATAACCCGTGGCCTCGGCACGGAAGACATCGAACCACGGCTTCAGGTAGGCTGCTCCACCGATGCCAAAGGATGGACCCAAGGTATCCGCAGTTTGCGAGAGCGGCGTCAACTGGCCATGGAAGTCGGTAATGTAGAGCAGCGTGGCTTCCTTATATTGGCCAGGTGAAGGGAACAAGTTGTAGAGGACCTTGCCGCGGGCATTGGCCGGGCCGGGGACGTTCAACAGGAGGGCGATGGTCGGGGCCAGGTCGATGGCGCGGACGCCGGCTACCGGGTCCTGGTGGCGGATGCCCGGGCCAGAAGCCACGAAGGTGGCGTGCATGTTGACACCGCTGGCGAAATCCACCGTCTCGGGCAGGTAGCCATGCTGGCCGAAGAACTGCGAGAAGGCGATCCTCTGGCCGAAGGTGGCCGCGTCGAACTGGTAAGGTGGCTTGAGCACCACCACCACGTCCCCGCTGCGGTTGGGGTGCAGCGAGTCGCTGCCATCCACGTTGCGCAGCTCCTCTTTCTTCATGATCTTGAGCACCACCTGGGCGCCGGGGTTGGCCGGGTCGGTCAGGTTTGTGAAGGCATTGATGACCGCCGTGCGGACCTGCTCGTAGGTCGTTCCGGTCGGCAGCGTGGTGTTCACGTAAATTTGCGCCGTGGCGCCCGCCCAGCAGGCCTTGGCCAGGTTGATGGCGCCTGTGCCTGTGGCTGCCCGGCAGTTGCTGAATACCTCCGTACCATCAGCGTTTTTCTGGATATTCGCGTCGGCTAACACCTTGCCGGCATTCACCGCCAGCCACTGGGCGCTGAAGCCATGATCGGATGAAGTAAAGACGGTGGGAGTGCCGCCCATCAACTGCCTGGCGAGCGCCAGGGTGGCATCGGCCTCCACATAGGCAGAACGCAGAAATCCATCGGCTATTTCGGGCGTGATCAGCTCCCCATATGAGAAGTAGTTGTTATAGTATGGGTTGGGGATGCCGTTGACCATAGGAACGGTAAGCCCGAGGAACATGTGAGAAAACTCGTCGGTTGCCGGGCTGCCCAGCATCAACAGGTCGGGCTTATAGTCCATGCCGGGCACAGTCCCGCCACCCACGGTCGGAACAGGGTCCTTGCCGAGGATGTAGCGCAGGTAGGTCCAGTGGGCATTCTTCCACATCAGGCCCTGCTCGATATAGGTGGCCGCGTCGACCAGCCCCGATTCAAAAATGGCATAGTCGGCGCCGGTGGCGCTGGGGAACCATTTGTTCAGATTGTCTTCGAAGTCTCCAGCATACCCACACCCGGTGCAGGTGGCGACTGAGCGCGCCACGGAAGAGAAGAACAGGCTGAACTGCGAAAGATCGGGGGCAAGCAGCATGGCCTTAAGGTAAAAGCCAGCCGTTTTCCCGGCCGGGTTAGCCAGCACCAGCTTGATATCGGCCCACTGCTTTTCCTTGAGATTAGCAACAGCCTGGCTGCCATTTTTGCCACTGGCATTGGGGACCACTAACACGTGGTCGTAGTTGACGGTGGCGTCATCGGTCGAATCATAGACGTAAAAGTCGTATTGGTCATTAGCGATGACCGGCACTGGAGGTGTGCCGCTGGTATAGGAACCCAGGTCGAAAGTCCCTTGCTTGGCCGGGCTGAAGGTAGCCGGGACATTGACCCAGCCGGCCGCATCCGCCAGGTCATAGCGCTGGTACTGCACGCCGAAGGCAGTCGCCCCGGCTGGCTGACCCGGGACATCCCAGTTGGTCCATAGGCCGCGGTTGGAGTAGAAGTTGCGATAATCGACGACCGGGCCTTGCACCGGGGTAGCCGTCCGGCTCCCACCGGACCATTCGACCGAGACGACCTTCTTGCCAGCCCGCTCAGCAGCCTCGGGCAAGGTATCGGCCTGCAGCACGCCGGCCGAAAAGGCAGCGGTGCGATTGTTGAAGGTATCGCCCGTGCGGAAGAAGGTGTTGTTGGTCGAGCCGTGTTCGCTCGGGTAGGTGCCCGTGGCGAGCGTGTACCAGCCCACACCAGTGTTGGGCGGGAAGGCCTGCACCAGGCCGTTTTCGCCCTTCACACCCTGGGCGATCAGCCCGGCATAAGTTGGCATACTGCCTTCCGCCACATATTTTTCCATCAGGTCCGGGCGCATGCCATCCGCCGAGTAGAAGATCACTTTTCTCGGCGAGAGACTACTGGCAGCCTGAGCAGTGTTGGGAACATAGCACAGGCTGAGCACCAGGATCAGCGCGGTAAACGCGTAAAAGAATTTTACTTTCATAGGTCATTCCCCTTCTGACTGAATTTTTGGATGAAATACAAGCCACTACAAACTACACAGAACAGACGCACAGGCAAGTTTGAGATGCATCACCTCCTTTCGGATCCGGCGGACAAAGGGAGATACCGCTATTCACTTATCAAGAAGAAATCAACCTGATGAAAAAAGATCACCCACCGTATAATAACAAAGAAGATCGAACGATTCCCAAGTACATTATATATCGAAATCCAGGTCTTTTCAACTCGGTTGGTCCTCCAATTTATCCTCCAAAACTGCTTTTGACAAAGAGCCATAACATTCTATAATCAACATTGTGTATACATTTTGTCAAGTTTGTTTGTGCGGTTTTGATTCTAAAGAGGTTTTCATGTCCCGAGTCGTCCATTTTGAGATCAACGCCGACCAGCCTCAACGCGCGGTACAGTTCTGCCAGCAGGTATTCGATTGGAAGATTGAAAAATGGGCCGGTCCAGCCGATTACTGGCTGGTAGTCACCGGCACGGAAGCCCCCGGCATCGATAAAGCTATCCAGAAGCGCGAGCTGTGGCTAGCACGATCTTGCCAGCCTGCAGGTGACGATCTGCACCAGGTGATGATCTTCACCAGTAGGGGATCTGGTAGGCTATCGTGACCTACCTAGTTGCCATCTTCCACGCTAGCGCGTTTTGCTTCCTGGCGGCCTGGATCGCCACAGGCACTTGCTCTGGACGGCGCTCTAGGTCACTTAGGGATCAAGAGGGATCACCGGCCTCTTAATCCAGACCGTGAAACCCTGGCGGGAAGCTCTCCGCTAACTTTCTCACGTAATGAACCACGCAAGATCACTGATGCCTCCTACCTGGTGGCTATCCTCCACGATAGCGCGTTTCTATCCGAGCCTGTCTGCCGCCCGCTACGCAGTCGGCAGACATGGCGAGGATATTGGATAAGAATATTAAGCCTTTTCTTTGGACGCGGTCGGCAGACATGGCGAGGATTTGCAGATAAAAAAATGAGATTTTTTCGAACGCCTGGCCCCATCCATAAGTTGAGGAATTGGTGTAAACTGAACTTACCCGACGACCAGGGTTTATTGGACCCGACTGCGGGTAACCACATCAAATATCACTGCCAGCGCCAGGACAGACGCCCGAATGAGGTACTGGACAGATTGGTCAACGCCCATGAGAGCCATGCCGTTCACCAGAGATGCCATCACCAGAGCGCCGATAATCGAACCGATCACCTTACCGACGCCGCCGGCTGCCGATACACCTCCTACATAAGCCGCGGCGATGGCATCCAATTCAAGCAGAGTGCCGGCTGTGGGTGTAGCGGAGCGAAAGCGCGAAGCAATCAACACGCCCCCCAAGGCAGAAAGAAAGCCCATCGAGATGAAAACCAGATAGGTGATGCGACTAACATTGATGCCACTCAACGCCGCTGCTTCTGGATTTCCACCGACCGCATAAATGTGCCTGCCAAGCACCGTGCGGGACGCGATGAAGTTGTAGATCAGGACCACACCCAACACGACCACTGCGGTCCAGGATAAACCTTGATAGGACGCCATGATCCAGGTAATGCCACCGACCAAAATCGTGACAAATACCAATTGAAGGATGAACATATCATTCGGAAGCACTTCAAAGTTGTAAGCCCGCTTCGTCCTGCGGTCATTGAGGGCACTTACGATGAACAAAACAATGGCCACCACTCCCAGGATCAGGGTTAACTTATGTATTCCTGGCAAAAAGGCACTGTTGGCAGGAAGAATATCAGGAATAAAGCCATTGCTGATGGCGTTAAAGGTCTCATCTGGAATAATGATCGTCCCGGTACTGGCCAAGGAGGCTTGCAGGGCTCCCCGGTAAGCCAGCCAGCCAGCCAGAGTCGCCACAAAGGCGGGGATTCCGACCGTGGCTACCAGGAAACCGGTGATCATCCCAGCCAGGATTCCGAGCGCCAGAACTAACAGGATGGCTAGAAACCATGACAGATGCAATGAGACCATGACAATGGCAGCGACCGCTCCCAGGAAACCCGCCAGGAACCCAACCGACAGGTCAATATGGCGGATGACGATGACCAGGGTCATGCCAACCGCGATCACCGCAATATAGCCCGTCTGATTGATCAGGTCGCTGATGTTTCGTGGCGAAAAGAACGTGCCGCCTGTAAATATCGTGAAAAACACCATGATAACGAATAAGGCAATGTACATGCCATATTCGCGGATGTTCTGGCGCAATACCTTCGTAAAATTTCCCACAAATGATGCTTCCATCGCTGCCTCCTTAGTAATATGTGGCCAGTTTCATGATTGCTTCTTGCGAGGCTTCTTCGATCGGCAACTCACCAGCGATCTTCCCGCCGGATACAACATACACGCGATCGCTCATGCCCAGAATCTCGGGTAATTCGGATGAAATCATGATGATGCTCATCCCCTGCTGCACCAGCCTGTTCATGATCGTGTAGATTTCATATTTTGCGCCGACATCAATGCCACGCGTCGGCTCATCGAGAATTAACACGTCAGGCCGGGCAAATAGCCATTTTGCCAGAGATACCTTCTGCTGATTGCCACCGCTCAGATTCCTGACCGTCTGCTCAACGCTCGGTGTCTTGATATTAAGAGAGGTCTTGTATTCATTGGCGACTTTCACCTCTTCATTGTCATTCACAACCCCTCGATTGGCTATAGCTTTCAGATTTGCCAGGGTGATGTTCTGCTTCACATCCTGGATGAGGATCAAGCCGTCACCTTTGCGGTCTTCCGTTACATAGGCCAGTCCTGATTCAATGGCTTGCTCTGGAAGGCTGAAGTGTTTCCTTTGTCCATTCACATACATCTCGCCATCTACTCGATAGCCATCAGGATTTCCGAAGATGCTCAAGGCAAGCTCAGTTCGCCCCGATCCCATCAACCCGGAAAAGCCGACGATTTCGCCCTTCTTGACGTTGAAATTGATATCCTTGAGGATATATCTCCCGATGGCCGGGTTGTAGGCATTCCAGTTTTTGACCTCAAGCATCACTTCCCCACGGCCTTGCGGGCAGATGATTAAAACTTTGATGCCCTTCTTCAGCAGTGATTCGACGTTCGCTTTCTCCTTGGCCGGATCACCCTGGCTGAAGAGAATTTCAAAGTCATAGCCAGCAGCTTTGAGGGCCGCCTCGAAACGAGCCTGATCCTGGATCCAGCGCGGTTCATCTTTGGTTGGGAGGACAACCCCAACGGCTAAACCAGCTTTAGGCGCCGGCGCATTTGGGGCCTTCATAGAGTCAGTGGCCTTGTAATAGCCAGAGTCGATCACTGTGGCTTTCACATTCGCTTTGTCGAGCGAGATCACTGGAGACTGCAGCACAGGTACATCTATCGTACCATTATTGTAAGTACCCTGGGCAGCGGGAGCCTGTCCCTTGAGCAGGGCTACCGCGGCGTCGACTGCGGTCTGCACCAGGGTGCGGACATCCTTGAAGACAGTCATAGACTGCTTGCCATCCATAATGTACTGGACGGAAGCTTGCTCAGCATCCTGACCGGTAATGATGTAACTCTTGACGTCCTGGTCAGCAGCGAAAGCATCGGCAATCGCGCGAGCGGTGCTATCATTGGGTGCGAGGATAAAGACATTCCCCTTGTCAGCCACAGTTGCGACGGTCAAATTGAATTGTGCCAGGTTCCTGGCGATATTGAAGTCCCAACCGGTGGTGATTTGATTAATGATTGCAATTTCCTGGTCATGCGTCAGGGTAGCATTCTCCTGGAGACTGACGGCCTGGCTTGAATTCTTGATGACGAAGGTGCCATCCGCAATCCTGGGCTGCAAAACACCCCAGGCCCCCTGGAAGAAAATGAAGGCGTTGGGGTCAGTGGCGGCACCAGCATACAGATACAGTGGGTTACCTTTGCCCGTAGCATGGTCAACCAGGTATTGCGCCTGCAGCGCACCGACAGCGATGCTATCAAAGGTCACATAATAATCCACAGCATCGGTGTTAGTGATCAACCGGTCATACGAAATGACCTTTACACCAGCCGCCTTAGCTTTTTCAATGGCTTCAGCCGCAGCTTTGAGGGGCATGCGTTGTCTTTCCGGATAGACATTGTTGATTTCGCGCCCGACCATATTCTTGATCAGCACACCTTCGGACACTTCACCTTTGTGGGCATCGAGGGTACAGATCGTCTGGCCGTCGCGCAAAACCGTGACCGTATCGGCAATTGCAATCACCTCTCTCAGTTTGTGAGAAATCATAATACAGGTGACGCCGTGTTTCTTGAGGTCGCGCAGCAAACCCAACAGGTTTTCACTGTCATCCTCGTTCAAAGCAGCGGTGGGCTCATCCAGAATCAATAACTTAACATTTTTACAGAGCGCTTTGGCAATTTCAATCAACTGCTGTTTTCCAACGCCCAAATCTTTAACTTTCGTGGCGGGGTTTACATCCAACCTTACTTTTTTCAGCATCTCGCTGGCCTGGCGGATGGTCTCGTTCCAGTTGATCACACCCCGATTCCGAATCTCATTGCCAAGAAAAATATTCTCATAAACCGTCATCTCGGGGACAAGCGCCAGCTCCTGATAAATAATGGCAATACCGGCTTTTTCACTATCGTGAATGCCGGAAAATTTCTGCACCTCTCCGCCAAAAATGATGTCTCCGGAATACTGGCCGTGTGGATAAACCCCGCTCAGCACTTTCATCAAGGTGGATTTCCCAGCGCCGTTTTCCCCGACCAGGCAGTGAATTTCGCCTTCGGCGACTCGAAAGCTGACGTTATTCAACGCTTTGACGCCCGGAAATTCCTTAGTGATGTTCTTCATCTCTAATATTGGAGTGCTCATATTCGCTCCAGTCCCATGAAATGAATGAATTGGCAAAACGGAAATAAATTGCAGGAATAGTGATAAACAGAGTTATCGCTATTCCTGCAGATACTGCTTGAAATGCTAAGGCAAATTAGTGAAATCACTGGCCTTATAATAACCAGAGTCGATCAGGGCAGACTTGACATTGGCCTTATCTACCGTGATCACTGGAGACTGGAGGGCGGGAACGTCAACCTTGCCGTTATTGTATGAACCGTTGGCGGTTGGGGGCGTACCCTTGAGCAAGGCAATTGATGCGTCAATGGCGGTCTTGACCAGCGTGCGAACATCCTTGAAGACGGTCATCGACTGCTTGCCATCAATGATGTACTGCACGGAAGCCTTTTCGGCATCCTGCCCGGTGACATAGTATTGCTTGACATCCTTGTCGGCGGCAAAGGCATCAGCGATGGAGCGGGCGGTGCCATCATTCGGGGCCAGGATGTAGACAGTGCCCTTATCGGCGGCGGTGGCAGCAGTCAGGTTGGCTTCGGCCAGGGTCTTGGCGACGTCAAATTTCCAGTCGGTGGTGACCTGACCGATGATCTTGCTCTCTTCGTCGCGGGTGAGTTGGGCCTTATCCTGCAGGGCAACGGCCTGGCTGGAGTTCTTAATCACGAATGTGCCGTCAGCGACTTTCGGCTGCAGCACACCCCAGGCACCTGCGAAGAAGATGAAGGCGTTGTTGTCTGAAGCTGCACCAGCATAGATGTACAGCGGGTTGCCCTTGCCGGTAGCGTGGTCAACCAGGTACTGCGCCTGCTGTGCACCTACTGCGATGCTATCAAAGGTCACATAGTAATCGACCGAATCTGTGCCCCGGATTAACCGGTCGTATGAAATCACCTTCACACCGGCTTTGTGGGCTTCGTCTGCTGCGGCTGCGGCGGCATCAGCGTCCTGAGGGCAGATGATGAGGACTTTAATGCCCTTCGTCAGCAACGATTCAACATTCGTCTTCTCCGTAGCAGAAGAAAGCTCGCTGAAGAGAATCTCGACACTGTAACCAGCTGCCTTGAGGGCATCCTGGAAGCGGGTCTGGTCCTGGATCCAGCGTGGCTCACTCTTGGTCGGCAGAACAATACCCACAGACAGGGTGCTTTTCTGTGCACAGCCAACCATGCCAGCAAGGACCGTCAACAGCATAACAACAGAAACTGCTATTCTTGCCATATTGCGAGACATCTTTTACTCCTTAGATAGTTTTGAAGAATAGGGGACGACAATCCGTCATTACTGCTCAGAAACAGGTTTGTGACACCTCCTTCCTTTTTCCCTTCCATGTTCAACGGAAAGGGGAAAACGCCCTAGAGGATATCTAAACTCCTGCCAGGCACTACCTGATGAAAAGACTGAAGGATCCGTAGAGAAATGGGGCCGCCCATATACGTTGGTCTATCAGTAGGCGCTCCAATTGATAAAATAATCATAGCCCTATTCATAACAATAGTCAAGTCATTATCGCATTCCATTATCTCATTCGACCTTACATTCAACCCTGCTGATAACACTCCTCGTACATAGCAAGGATATTCTCCACCGGCGAAAGTGGCTGGATGTTGTGACAGGGCGCCAGGATATACCCTCCGCCTGCGCCCAGGATGCGCAGGTTATCACGCACTTCCTGGCGCACCTCCTCGGACGTCCCGAAGGGCAGCGTGTACTGGTTATCCACTGCCCCGTGGAACACCAGTCGATCACCGAAATCTGCTTTTAACGCTGCGCGCTCCATCCCCTGGCAGCGCCACTGGATCGGATTAAGCGCGTCGATCCCCAGTTCGATCATATCTGGGATGATCGGGCGGCAGTTGCCATCGTTGTGGTGGAAGACAAACGCCCCGCCCTGGTGAGCCAGGTCAATGATGCGCTTCATGCGCGGCAGCAAGAAGGTGCGGATGTGCTTCTTGGAAAAAACCAGGTTTTCCTGCCCGCCCATATCCTCCGCCACATAAGAGATCATCACCTTGCCAGGTACAGTCTCAAAGATGCGCAAGGTGCTGATATACGCCAGCTCGAACAGCTTATCCAGGCAGTAATGCACGATCTCCGGGTTCTCCACCAGGTCTATCAGACCCTGTTCCTGGCCGCGCAGGTTCTTATAGATCAAGAAAGGCTCCGAACCACCGCCGCGTATGGGATAATCCTCCCAGCCGGCAATTTGGTCGGGGATCACGCTATAATCCCACCAATCCGGGTCCGGCCAGCGGTAATTGGCCTCGATCTGCTCCACCGAATTGAAGCTTGCCAGCGGGTTGGAGATCACCTCAGCATACTCACCGGTGCCATAATCGATATCGTGGTAGGTGCAGCCAAACACATCCGTATCGGGCGGCAGCCTGGGACCACGATATTCCGGGCCAACGCTGATCACAAAATCGACGTGCAGTTGCTGCAGCGCCTGGCGCAGGGCACGCTTGCCTTCGTTCAAGCTCCGGTAATCGCGCGATGAACGGTTCAAATCCTCCACCAGTTTTTTCTGGCTCTTGCGGCTCAGGCCGAGGTGGCGGATCAGCTTTGCACTGAACTCAGGCGTGGACCAGTAATCCATCGGCACACGGTCAGGCTTCTGGCGGTTGAGCACCGCCAACCAGCGTTCGCGGGGGGTCATCGTTTCTTTGGGCATGATCCTATGATCTCCTTCCAAGAAGATTATATCTCAGGACCTGCGGAGGAAAAAGCCACGATGGGCACATCAGGTTGCTTGCCACTTTCAGAATACTTATCCGGAAGGACCCTATGAACTGGACACACCCCGCAGGGGGTAGTAGACTAGATGGAAGAGGTCCAGAACGGCAAAGAGAACAGGATCTAAAGATTTTTCAATCCCTACCCTCCAACAAGGAGAGACCTATGTCAAAAATCCCTGATTTTGGCCCGGAAGAAATTCAGAATCTGGCCAAGGTGGTCGAAAGTGGCGTTTTTTGTGATCATCCTGGCGGGTTCATGGACCAGCTCCGGCAAGATTTCGCCACCGCGACTGGTGCAAAACACGCCATAACGGGTGCGACCGCCATGCTCTTGATGCATGCCATTCCAGGTGCCATTGGTGCTGGAGCGGGCGACGAGATCATCTGCGATCCGGTTGTACAGTTCCACGGCATCGCCTGCCTGCATAATAACATCGTGCCCGTTTGGGCGGATATCAGGCCAGATACCTTCCTGATGGATCCGGACTCGGTGGAGGCCAGAATCACCCCCAGGACCAGGGCAATCTGGGTGACTCATCTGTGGGGCTTCCCGGCCGAGGTGGATAAACTGCTCGAAATTGCCAAACAGCATGGCCTCTATTTGCTAGAAGACTGCGCTCACAGCCTGTTGGGCGAATATAAAGGGAAAAAACTGGGCACCTGGGGTCACTTTGGGACGTTTTCCTTCAATATGGGCAAGCAGCTTGCAACCGGGGAAGGCGGTATCGCCATCACGAACGATGACAGGCTGGCTTTTGAGTTAAACCGGCGGATTATCTTCGGCGAAAGCCCTGAAGTATTGAGCTCGAATTACCGGATGACGGAGTTCCAGGCGGCGGTGGCGGTTGCCCAGCTCAAAAAAGTGCCCGGTTATCTCGAAGAATACCGGAAGTCCAAGCAGATATTGGATGAAGCCATTACTGGGTGCGAATGGCTCGATGCCCGGGCGGAGTTGCCAGGGAGCAACCCTCTGGCGCCTTATTTCTGGAGCTGCCTGTTTCATGGTGAGCGCAAGAGCATCCCTTACAACGTGTTCAAAGCTGCCCTGCGACAGGTCAAAGCTCAGTTTGGAACGGGATTTCTCCAGGTGCCAGCCTACCTGTATGATATTTTCCGCAACCCCAACGCCTACGGCAATAAAGGCTGCCCGTATAACTGCGCTCTCTATACCGGCAAGGTGGACTGGAGCGCAGGCTTGTGCCCCGTAGCAGAAGATGTGATCCCGCGCATTGTCTATACCAACAATATGGTGCCAGTGGATCGGGCAACCCGGGCAGCACAATGCCTGAAGGAAGCCATCCAGTTGGCAGAAACTGGAAAGGTGGAACCCCTGGAGTACACGGAGCTGGATAAAAAGGTGCTGGAAACTGTCAGGCGGTTTGGCCCACTCGAGCCCAACGAATTAATCCAGCATTTCGATGTAAACGGCTGGCAGCATCTTGACGAGCATGCCGCCTTTACCCTGATGGAAGACCTGCGTGACCGTTTCCCCTACAAGCTGTCGCATGCCGGGCCGCGCAAGTTCGCCTACCATGATCTCAGCTAGGATCAGGCCGAAATGTTCTTTGCCTTGACCAACGATGATGCGGGTGGCGCTCAGCCCGACCGTTTTCGTGAGCTGCTTAATTTTTTGTCAACTCAGCAGGTTCACGCCACCTTTTTTGTCACCCCAGCCGCAGGAAATCGACCCCTGGATCAAAAACCTGAATGGATTGAACTGCTCCAGCGAGCCTTGGAAGAAGGCCACGAACTCCAGCTTCATAGCCTGACCCATGCCGACTTTGAATTCGGAGTTCCCCCGGATTTCATGCTGGATATCATGCCAGAGTCCAAATCCCGCTGGCAACGAGAGCCCGAAAAGATCCGCTCTGCCCATTCCCTCCAGGCTTTAAGCGATAAGCTCGCCCTGAGCAAAGAAATCTTCCAGCGCGCTCTCAACCTTGCTCCCCAGGGTTTCCGCTCCGGCTGCCTGGCAATTTGTGACAACATGTACCAGGCGCTGGCCGAGCAGGGCTTTCGTTGGAGCTCGAACCTGGTGGTCAACCCCAAGGGCTGGCACTATATCAATCGCCAGTTCGACAGTAATGTAGCCTGGCAGGCGGATATTCCACCTCATCCGTTTGTTTACCGGGCCGGGATCATCGAAGTGCCCATCATATCGGAGTACACCTGGTATGTTGAAGAAGAAGACATTGAGCTTCATTACCAGATGATGAAAGAGGATTTCGAACGCGCCCAGAACACCTCAGGCGTGTTTGTGACTCTTTCCCATTACTACGCCATGACTGGCGAATGGTCCAGCGGGCTGCGCATCTACAAACGGTTCTTTGATGAAGCACGTAAGCGGAGCAAAGTCCGGTTTTGCACGATCACCCAACTCCTGCAAACGTATTCTGATTCGATTGGAGGACTATCGAATGGTTGAGAAAAGCATTGGACTTGGTGTCATTGGATTGGGGATGGGTTCGAATGTGCTGGCAATCAACCACGTCCTCGATTCCAAACTGGTAGTAAAGGGCATTTGTGACATTTCGGAAGACAAACTGAGAACACTGGCTAAGAAATGGCAGATTCCCTTTTGGACCACCGATTACCGCCAGCTGAGCACCCAGGAGGATATTCAAGTGGTTGCGATCTTCTCCCCCGATCACCTGCATGCCGAGCACGCCCTGGCTGCCATGCACGCTGGCAAGCACGTCATCTGCACCAAACCGATGTGCACCAGCGTTGAAGATGCCGCTCAGATGGTGCACCTGGTGGATCGGAGCCACCTCAAATTCCTGGTCGGGCAGACCATGCGCTTTGACCCGGAATTTGCTAATGCCAAGCTGATGTACGAGGACGGCGACCTGGGGGAGATCATCTTCGCTGAGGCACACTACATTCATGATGCCCGCACCTTCTTTCCTTCCTCTCCCTGGCGGATGCAGGCCCCTCAGGACCTGATGTATGGAGGCGCATGCCATCCAATCGACGTGTTACGCTGGTTTCTGGGTGATGTGGAAGAAGTGCACGCCTACGGGCGGAAAAGCGGCCTGATCCCGAATTACCCGTATGAAGATGACTATCTGATCAATCTCAAATTCAAAAATGGCGCGGTAGGCCGTGTCCTGACTGCCTGCGGGGTGGTGCAACCACCCATTGCCACCATGCAGGTGGTGCTCTATGGCACCAAAGCCACCCTCGTTTCTCAGTACGGCGACCAGGTGAACGGCTATTCCCGGGTGGTCTTCGATAAGCTGGTTAAGAAACCTGTGGCGACCCTCGTCTATCCTGCTGAGACCGAAGGCGGCCTTGGATCGGCGGTCATCCGCTTTCTGCTGCATTTTGAAGAATGCCTGGATAAAGACCTGGAACCCTCACCCGGGGTGCGCGAAGGAGCGCGCACCATTGCCGTCGGCAGTGCAGCCTGGGAATCAATCCGCAAGGGTGGAGTGTTCAAGCCACGCCTTGATTTCTGATTCAAAGAGATACCCAAAGATGAGTCCATATCAAGAGACACTCGGCGAGGGACTGACCTTGCGCACCTTGCGTGACGAGACGGATGCCAGCAAGTTCACCCATTTCAATGCTATGGTGAACGGTGCAGCGGAAGGGTTGACGTGCGAATGCCTGTTGCACCACCATCCCGACCTGAACTATGACGATTATGTCCTGGTGGTGAATGACCAGGACGACGAAGTGGTTTCGACGACCTGCCTGATTCCCTGGCGCTGCCGGTTTGAAGGCATCGATTTAAAGGTAGCTATGCTGGAAATGGTGGTGACCCACCCACAGTATCGCCACCGCGGCCTGATCCGCCGCCAGATTGACCATTATTACCATCCGCGCGTCCAGGGACAGGGATATGATCTCAGCGTCATCTTTGGCATTCCCTACTATTACCGGCAATTTAGCTATGCCTACGCCATCGATTTGGGAGGATATGATTCGCTCCCGGCCTGGCAAATCCCGGATATCCCCTCCGGAGAGGCTCCTTCATACTCCTTCCGCGCGGCTGGTGTGGACGATTTACCGGTCCTGGTTGACCTCTACCAAGCGGAAATATCCCGGCTGGATTTCTATACGGTACGGGATATCCGGTACTGGCGCTATCTTCTGGAAGGAGCGCACCTACCGGTAAAAATCATAGAGCATCATCCAAATAAGAAACCGGCTGGGTACATCATCTGTCGCTGCCCATCCGACCTGACCCAAGAACAACCCCCCGAGGGTGTGCCTGGCGAGGGACGTTCTGATCAACGCAGAATCGAAGTGCTCGAAAGCTCCATACCGAATCAGGATGCTGCTTTTCAGACGCTCCGAATGTTGAAAGACCAATCCTCCGGAGAAATCCGGTTGGCCTGGCCTGAAACCAGCACCCTGGTGAGAATTGCCAGGAGCCTGGGCAGCCTGGCCTTCCCGGTTTACCAGTGTCTGCTGCGCATCACGGATATTGCCCAATTCCTCATGAAACTGGCTCCAGTGCTGGAAAAGCGGCTTGCCAGTTCGGATTGCGCCGGCATCTCGACGGACCTGCTGATTAACCTCTATCGCCAGGCTTTCTGTCTTCGATTGCAGGATGGTCGGCTGGAGTCTATCGAACCGGTTGGCTTCGTGGATGCTTCGATGGGTGCCGATGGGGGCGACCTGTGCATCCCACCCGAGGCCTTCACTCGCCTGGTGGTCGGATTTCGCAGCCCGGATGAGCTGCGCGATGCCTGGCCTGACCTGATGATCCGGCCTGGGCGCCGACACCTGCTGGACGTTTTGTTTCCGAAACGTCAGGCATACTTTTGCATGCCATACAACTTTCACGGGCAGTAGGTCAAGCCGGCATGTGCGCCAGAGAGCTTGCTGGCGGTTCATAGAAGCATGGCAGTCCCATAGGTTCTTGCGAAATCCCATAGAGTCGAGCCAGCCAACTCAACTCTATGGGACCGCTCTGCTCTTCACCAGCAGGCTCCAGGTTCCCTGCTGGACCACCTGATCCGCCTGGTTCAATACTTCCACCCCAAAGGTCACCATGCCCCCACCCAGCCGCCTCACGGGCCGCATCTCCTGCACAACCACCTTAACACGGATGGTATCCTCCAGGTAGATCGGCAGGCTGAACTTCCACTCGTTCATGCCGCGAAAGGCCAGGATCGTCTCTTCCACAAAACCCATCTGAATCGCCAGGGCGCTGGCAAGCGAGAGACCCAACAACCCATGCGCCACCCTCCGCCCAAAGGGATGCCTGGCAGCGTACTCGGCATCGATATGGATCGGGGTATAGTCGCCAGTCAGGGCTGCAAATGCCATCACATCTGCCTCGCTTACCTTGCGCGCCGCGCTGGTGAGGGTCTGCCCGATTGCAAAATCCTCAAAGTACAATCCACTGCGGGAGGGATGAGGGCTGGTTTCTGCCATTGTCCTAAATCTTAATCAAATAGTACATCGTGGAAGGGTTCCAGCTCGGCTGCGGACCGATTTCGAAGCTCAGCACACCATCCTGGTATTGGACGGGCAATTTCGTGACCAGCTCGGCGTGCTCACTGATCACCAATACCTTCAGATTGGAGCGCCCCGTCTTCAGGCGAATCTTCGCCTCGATCGGCTCGATCAGGATCGGCGGGCGGCCGAAAGAGAATTGCTTGGTGTGCTCCGCATCGTATTGGGCGTCGCTGTTATCGGCCCGGCCGACGGCGGTGAGCAGGATCGTATCCGCCTGGTCCAAAGGATCATCGGTCAACGAGTTAAACACGATAGTGGCAAAATCGGTCGTGACCTCCAGCTCCAATCCTTTCAGCGCGATCTTACCTGCCTCAGCCAGGAAGCCAAAAACCGCCTTGGTGCGCGGCGTATCGATCCAGCCCCAACGCTTTGACCAGCTGCGTCCCATCTCACCGGTGTCGGAGATGATCTGGCCGGTTTCCTCTTTAAGAAGCTGCTGATCGGGAGAAAGCACCTGGTCGGCCTGGACAGGCCGGGACTCTCCGGGGAAGACCAATCCCACCCGGTGCAGTTCGGGCATGCCCTTTAGGGCCGGCAGGTCAGTGATCGTCTTCAGTGACCACTCTCCGCCTGAGGGAATCTCAACCGTCACCAGCTTGTTAGCCGGTTTCACATCGCCGCGCCGCAGGATCAGCGCTGCAGCCGGGAACAAGCCGAACTTGGCCGGGTCATTGTATGCATCAAAGTGGTTGCGGTAGGTGATGCTGTTGATCGTCGATCCGCCGCCACCCAGGCGATCCTCTGGCTCCCAGGTGCTATAGCGGTAGGTGTGGATGGTCATTCCGCTCCAACCCTGCAAAGCCGCCACAGCAGCATAAGCTACCGGGCTTTCGGCGCGCCACTCATCCGGCCAGGCATGGTCCCATTCGGAGACGAAGAACGGCCGGTCAGCATGACGCATCAGGGAAAGATAGGCAAAGCCATTCTCAAAGGAGCCCACCATCGGTTTGGTGCTGGTGCCAGAGCTCTCCCACAGTGGGAAGTTCCAGTAGACGTGCGAGTCGCTGAAATCTGCAGCAGTCTGAGCTTCGGAAATGCCCAGGTTGATCGACCAATTGGTGCCATTCACCGGGATTTTCACCCCGATACTGCGCAGGTGAGCGATCATCTCGCGGTAATAATCCTTCATCACTTGCACCAGGAAACGCGCCACTTGAGGGGTGGGATGCGCAAAATCGACCGTGTCCGCCTCGACCAACAGCTTACTCTGGTCTGCCCACTGGCGGTACTGCTGCTCCAGGCGGGAGCGATAAGGTTCCAACACCGGCAGGTTAACAAATGGATCGCTTTCATTGACCAGTTCGGTCAAGGCGATGGCAGGATCATCCTTGTAAGCCAGTTTGGTGTAGGGGTTGGTGTGGGTCCACAGGTCGCGGTTAAACTCCTTCTGTAATTCGATCAACCGCCGGTCAAAATATAAGTACGGCTTGGCTGCCTGGCCCAATTGATCGACCGCATCTACCTCATCCCCTGGCCGGAACTGGCGGTAGGTGAGCAAGTCCAAATAGATATAGACTCCTTCTTGCTTCAGGCAGTAAATCAGGTAATCCAGGGCGTCGATACTTTCGGGATCAAAGGTGCGCGTATTGTCCTTCGGTTTGGCACGGTTGTATTGGAAGATGTTGGGCGTGGCCCACTCAGCATCCATCTGGTGCGTGCGCATCATGTTCAAGCCAAATTTGGCCAGCCGGCGCGCGACCATCTCGCTGTAAGCCTTGGGCGGGAAGTTGGCACCGCTGTTGAAGCAGGTACCCCAGAAGCGTCCCTCAGTGCCGTCTTCGAAGACGAACCTGTCGCCCTTGACCTTGAGGAAACCGTGCTTACCCGCCGGTTTTTCCCTCTCAAACACGAAGGAAATATCCACCGGGACGTGATCCGTCCAGGAGATATTGAAAGGAACCCAGTTTGGCGTCATACCATACTCCTTTTTATTAATTTTTGTTCATTGCCTTCAACGAATAGGGAATGGATCTCAGTCAATTCCCCTCAGCGGAACACACGACTGGCGCATTACCAGGGAGGTCTTCAGCTCAGCATTGTGTGCCCCGCTTTTGTTGTGAACCATGCGTAACAGAATGCGCGCTGCGGTATGGCCCATCTCGCGCAGTGGGGTCCTGACTGTGGTCAGCGCCGGAGTAGAGAAAGCTGCTGAACGGATGTCATCGAAGCCGATGATGGAAAGCTCGTCAGGGATGCATTTACCCGCTGCCCGCCAGGTTTCCAGCAGGCCAAGAGCCATGTTGTCATTCGAGGCGAAGATGGCGGTGGGAGGATTGTCCATCGCCAAGAACTCCTGCCCGGCCCTCCGCCCACTGGCCAAGGTGTAGTCGCCATTCACGATCAAGCGCTCATCCAGAGGGATTCCCGCCTGGATAAGGGCATCACGGTAACCATTAAAACGAGTGAAGCTATCTTCGAAGATCGGCGGCCCTTTAATGAAACCGATCAGCCGATGGCCCAGTTGAATCAAGTAGTGGGTGGCATCAAAAGCTCCCTGGTAATTGCTGACCGTCACATAAGGGATCTGCAAATCTTTGGGCACCTGGTCAACCAGCACCAGTGGAAAGTTATGCTGTAACAGGCTGGAAAGCACCCCCTCGTTATTGAAACTCACCGCCGAGGCAATGACCAGCCCAACCATCGAATGCTGGCAGGTCTCCAGCACATTCTTCTCAGGATTAGCAATCATATCGACTGGCGCATACAATTGCAAGGCATGTGAGGCGGCCATCAGGATATCATAGATGCCGTAGATGATCTCAGAGATGTATTCACTTTCCAGATTGTCCACCAGCACCCCAATCGCCGAAGTGGTCGCCTGGGGCCCGCTGATGCTATACCTCAGACGCCTGGCTGCCTGGAGGATTTCAGAGCGTTTCTCAGCCGAAACACCCGGACGGTTCCCTAGCGCCCGTGAGACTGTCATCACCGAAACACCCACTTCACGGGCAATGTCTTTTTGTGTATGAGCCATTGCGCCACCCCTACACCGTAATCTTTGGATATTGGTATATTATAACGTAAATAATGTTATAATAACCGCTAAAATAGAGGTTGACTCAGGATAAAAAGACGTTATAATCACATTGTTGCTTATCCAGGCTTTGCCACTTTTACCATCTGGGTGAAAAATTATTCATATAGCAAGTTAGTGAGGATTGGCGAAATGAACCGATTCTTCAGCAGATTTTGACCTGGAGGAGATTTTCCCCTACCAAGGAGGTGAAACAGAATCCCTTTGATATTCTCCTTTACACCTTGCCATCCATGATGAGGATGGCCTTTTTCGTTCACAAACCACTTTTATCCTATATTTGATCATGGAGGAGTTAAATGTCTCAACATAAATTGGACCGACGCAATTTTCTGCGTCTCGCCGCCCTAACTTCAGCAGGAGCATTCCTGGCGGCTTGCGGAGCCAAGCAGACTGCAACGACCGCTCCACAGGAAGCCACCGCCGCCGAAGCCGAGGCGACCCCAACCCTAGCGCCCACTCCCTTCATCCCATCTTCCGATACAAATACCGTGGATATCTGGGTGCAACAGGTCTCGATCGATGTCATGAAGGGCACTGCCAAGGTATTTATGGAGAAGAACCCGGATATCAAGGTCAATTTTGTCCCGATGACCATGAACGATGCTTCGACCAACCTGCTGGCCGCCATCGCCGCCGGGGCAGGGGCACCCGATTCAGCCTTCATTGACTGGTACAACATCATGAAATTCACCCTGCGTGATGGCGCCGGGTTGAACGACCTGACCCCCCTCATGGAAACCACGGGATACCAGCTCAGTGACTGGGTGAAATGGGACCTCGACCTGGTGACCACCACAGGCGGTAAATTGATCGGACTGCCAGAAGATCTCGGAATGGCAATGATGTTCTACCGCCGGGATGTCTTTGAAGCCGCCGGGTTGGCGAGTGACACAGATAGCGTGGCGAAATCGATTGCTACCTGGGATGACATGATCGCCACCGGGCAGAAGGTGACCCAGGAAGGCACGCGCTGGATGCTCAATCACGCCACCGATGTTTGGAGCATCATCCAGCAGGAAGGTAAAGTGGCCTATTTCGATGACAATGGCCAGCCCATCGTGAATAGCGATAAATTCGTCAAGGCCGCTGAATACGCGGTCAAAGTGCGCAAAGCTGGCATTGATGCCAAGATGGCCTGGTGGTCCTCCGATTGGGAAGTTGCCCGAAACAAGGTCCCAGGGGTGATTGCGTTATACCCGTGCGCGGCCTGGTGGGACCAGATCATCCAGCCCGCCGCCCCTGACACAAAAGGCAAGTGGGGAGTGGTACCGCTACCCAGCAAAGCCAGTTGGAATACTGGTGGGTCTTTCTTCGTCTTCCCACAGATGTCGAAGAAGTGGGAGAAAGCCTTTAAATTCACCAGCTATCTGGAAGCCAGCGATGAAGGTCTGACAGAGTACATGAAGAGCGGGAAGTTCTTACCCGGCTATCGAAAGTTCTATTCCTCTCCGATCTTTACTACCCCCGATCCTTTCTATGGGAACCAGATCTGGCTGAAAGCCTTTGCAGACGCAGTGGACAACGCTGCTCCAATCCACCTGACCCTGAATGACCCGATCGCCTCAGAAGTCCTGGACCAGGCCATTTCCAATATCCTGGAAAAGAATGCGGACATCAAGGCTGAGCTATCTACAGCCAACGAGGAGATCAAGAAACGGATCGCAGGGACATAATCTCCCCTAGACCAATTGCCTGGGGGTGAATCAAAGAGAGTCAGGCTCTCATTACCAGTGAGGGTCTGACTCTCTTAGCCGAGTTTTCCTTATTTTGGGATTAAAATACGGGTGAGAAAACGATTTTCCGACCCCTAGATCAACCGGAGTTCGCCGTATGGCTGTGGTGACAAAAACGAAACGCACCGACTGGCCGGAACTGTGGCACGAGGTGAAGCGCAACCGCTGGGCTTATTTGTTTATCGCTCCTTTTTTCATTATCTTTGCAGTCTTCGGCCTCTTTCCACCCCTGTACGGTTTTTTCATCAGCTTTTTCAAGTGGGACTTACTCACCCCGATGAGTTACGTGGGACTGAGCAATTACGTCCGCATCTTCAGCGACAACCTGTTCTGGCTTTCGGTGTTGAACGTCATCCTTTTTACCATCGCCGAAGCTGTGCCCGAAATCGTTATTGCGTTGACGGCTGCTTACCTGCTGGATACTTACATCCGCAGACTGCGCAGCACTTACCTGGCAGCCTTCTTCTCGCCATCCGTGACCTCTTCGGTGGCTGTTTCGCTGGTGTTCGGCGCTTTCTTCGGCATCCATTATGGAATTGTCAACGCGGTTTTACGCCTGGTCAATTTGGAGCCGGTGCGCTGGATGGAGCAACCCACCCCGATGAAAGTGGTGCTGGTGGTGCTGCTGCTCTGGCGCTGGCTGGGCTGGGATATGGTCATCTTCCTGGCCGGGCTGCAGACCATCTCGCACGAATATTATGAAGCCGCCCTGGTAGATGGGGCCAACCGCTTTCAAATCTTCATCCGCATCACGGTGCCCCTGATCCGTTCGGTAATGCTCTATGTGGTGATCACTGCCACCATCGGTACCCTGCAGCTTTTCGCTGAGCCCCGCCTGCTCTCCAACGAGCTAGGCGGGCGTGCCAATTCGCTCCTGACTCCGGTTATGTATATTTACCAGATGGGCTTTGGCTACTTCCGCTTCGGTTATGCCTCCGCTATCGCCTATGTTCTGTTTATATTGATCTTGGGCGCCAGTATCTTGAACCTGAGATTTCTGCGCCAGAGCGAATGAGGGAATCCAAGATGATCACCGTCAAACTCCGCAAAAAACCCTTCAATACAACCTCTTTCCTGGTGCACCTGTTCATGGGCCTGGCGGCTTTGGTTTTCTTATTCCCCTTCTACTGGATGATCATTTCCAGCACCATGAGCCTGGCCCAACTCGGCCAGTTTCCACCTCGGCTGGTGCCTGGGAACCATCTCATTTCCAATTGGAACACCCTTACTTCCATGCTTCCCCTGGTGCGGGGATTCTTCAACAGCCTGTTCATCTCCACGACCACCACAGCGCTACAATTATTCTTCTGCTCACTGGCTGGTTACACCTTTGCCAAGTACAATTTTCCCGGCCGGGAGAAGCTGTTCATCACCCTCCTGGCGACCATGATGATTCCCTCGGCAGTTGGCCTGATCCCCTGGTACATTATGATGAGCAAGTTCCACTGGGTGGATCAATATCAAGCCTTGATCGTACCCTCGATGGTGAGTGCCTTCGGGATTTTCTGGATGCGCCAGTTCATCACCTCGTCGGTCCCGGATGAGCTGCTCCAGGCCGCCCGCATCGACGGCTGTAGCGATTTTGGCATCTACTGGCGGATCGTCGTTCCAATCATCCTGCCCGGACTGGGCGCGCTGGGCATCATGACCTTCATGGGCGTCTGGAACGATTACCTTGCCCCATTAGTGATCATCCGCACCCTGACCAAGTACACCCTGCCGCTGATCATCGGGGTGATGTCCAGCAATCTGGGCACCCGGGTCCATTTACAGCTTTTAGGGGCGACCTTCGCCACCCTGCCAGTGTTGATCGTGTTCTTCTTCGCTTCATCCCGCTTCATCTCCGGCCTGACCGCCGGCGCGATCAAGGGATAAGGGCACCCTCTCTGAACCTTGCTGGCTCAGGTTCTTGATGATCTTGCATCTTCCCATGGGGTATCCTTGATTCACACGGATGATCGTATATTCCAGGGTCAGTCTCAGGTACCGGTGTTGCGCAGACCCCAAAAGGCCGCCCAGGTGCCAGAAAATCAAACAAGAATACATTCTGCTTTTGGGGAATTCCGGGAAGCCCGATTTTGTGATTGCTGAACTTTTACATACAGGTTGGTTGACGGTTCCGCGTACTCGGCATAGGTTTGTTGAAGGCGGCCTGGACTTTGTGCTGAACGAGTTGCTTCGGGCAGGGCGGCTGCCAAAGATCACCTAACGTCCCGCATGACCCGCCCGGCGCGGAAGCCGGCACCGAAGCCAACTTCCGCGGCGGACCTTCGTTGGCTCTGACAGCGTCCCCACAAAGTGCAGAGCGCTGGATTTGTGTTCATGCAGTTGTTGGGCGACGCATTGTTTAACCCCTTGGCTTTCTTGGGAACAACATTGGCGTTCTGGATTTGTACTCCAGATAGGATGTCCCAAAGCGAACCTCCAGTTCTCGTTCTTCATACACTTTCACGAAGAAAAGCAATGCCGGTGCAAAAAGGATGAGTACCCAGAGCACAAACAGCGCTGACTGAAACCAGATCCCCAATGACAGGAAAAAAGCCAGGGTTGCAAGCACCATAGGATTACGCGTCCAGGCATACCACCAATCTACTGCCAATTTCCTGGTGAGTGCAATCGCAAAGGGCGCACCGAGCCCTTTCAAGGCAAGATTTACCACGGTTGAGAGTGCGGCTACTCCCGTGATAATGACCAACGGTAAGCCGATTTCCACCGGTATTGGAAGCTTCCAGCCAGACCAATCTTGATGGGTGATGACCACTCTGATGATGGCCGCGCCAAATAGAGTCAGCACGGCATAATGGACAAACGTGGTTATCCAAGCAGTGCGGCTTGTTGTTGGCTGTCTGTCGAGAATCATCCTACCGAGCCAAACGAGTGGGAATACCAACAATACACCTCCCACAATGATGGATAGATTCATAATATTTGAAAGCGGTTGATTGATCACCCATAGCCAAATGAACAAGGTGAACATTAAAAGGGCAATCCTAAAAAATAATTCGACAGTATGTTTCATGGTTATTCCCTGTGACCATTTTCGAGACCCCAACAATTTGGATACGGAAAATCATCGTCGCTGGAGCGCTTCTACCAACTCATCTGCTTCAGCAGGAGTGCGGCAAGTCGTGGTCAGCAGGATGCCTTCTGGCTGGAGCGCTTCCAGGAGCGGCAGCACTTCATCCGGGTCACAGGCCGTAACCACCCGCTTCCCGCCTGCCTGGATGCGCCGCAGTAACGCAATCCAGTCCATTGGGCAGGGACGGTCGGGAGTCGGCACCCATTGGATGCCTTTGAGTCCGGGCAATGCCAGCAGCGCATCCAGGTGTGGGATGGCCTGGGGACCATCCAGGTGAAAGATCGTGCGACCGATCCAGCTCGTCTGCTGCTCAATGGCTGGCAGAAAGAAACTCTGGAACATCCTGGGCGAGACCATCCCGGCAAAATCGCACTCTACGGTGACCGCTGGGCTTTCCGACCAGACGCCCAGCCAGTCCACGTAGCCCGGCTGCCAACGGTGAATGATCTCATAGCAGGAGTCGAAATAGTACCGCCAGGCCAGGTTAATTTCTTCGATCGCAGGTCGGATCTCAGCAGAATGGTCAATCAGGTCCAGTGCCAGCTCCTGGCTGCCACGCAGCAGCGCCAGGATCTCCCCACCGCCCTGCAGGTCAGGGATGGCTAGGATATAGCGCCCCTGGCTGCGCCGCGCACCTTCCTCCAAGAGACGTTGGGTAGCCTTCCACCAGCGATTACCTGATTCAGCAGCCAGCTTGGGACGCCCTGCCCAGTCCTCGATCAACGGATCGACCCAACCGGTGAGTGTATCAGTAGAAATCCGGTACGGAGCGCCCAGGTACGCTGCCTCGATCGCCACCAGCCGATGCGAGACCGGATCGACCCATGGGAAGGCATCGCCAGCGTAGTAGGTGGCGTTGACCGAACGTTCCAGGCGGGGCAGGACCAGCTCCGGATCGGTGAACCAGTTGAACAGCTCTTGCTCTCCAGAGGGAGGCAAATGCGCCTCCTGAAGTTCCTTTGGAGCGGTCACCTGCACCAAAGGAAGGCCGAGCAACTCACCCTCCCACCAGGCCTCATAGCGCTGCCGGATGCGTGTCCAGCGATCTTCCTCGAAGAAACCCATTTATATCCTTCCGAGCTTGCGCGTGTTCAGCGTTCATCCGCATACCTTCTGAATATGGGGGGTTCGTATGCTGTTGGTTACTCTGCTAATTTTTTTAGCAATGCTATGGCTGCCTCGCACATGCGGTCGCCGGCCTCAGGCACCAGCCGGCTGGCATCTCCCAGGCGCGCCTCATAACCACCATGCTGAAAGGCCTCCTGGATCGGCACGTAGCCATGCCAGCCATTGGTCACCTCAGATATGAAGGTGAATGGAAAGGGTGATGCCGCCTTGGCCCGCAGCCCAAACTCGGTGAAATACTCAGCTGGAAATCCGACGATCGCCAGCTCACCCACCCGCAGCACCTGAACTTCCACATCTTCCACCAGTTCGCGCGTCCCTACTCGCCTTTGCCACTCCCACATTCCGATCAGCCCGCGCGCGAACCATTCCTCCTGCCAGTGCGCCCAGGCGCGCGCCTGCGGGTCATCCATCTTCGACCAATCCCGGTAGAAGGTGTACTCGTGCCCGTAGATTTTGATATGATGGTCGCGGTAATCAATGTTTTCAGGGCGCTTCTCCAGGTACCATTTGGCCAGCTCCACCTGCTCCTTTGTCACCCGGCGCTGCGGGATCTTGAGGATGGCGCGGGCGACGGCCACTCGCTCATCGGCCAGGTAGCGTCCGGATTGCAACGCTTCCATCGCCTTGGCGGCCAATGCCTCGCCCATACGCAGGGTGTGGGCGCTGCCGACCTCATGAGCCGGGCGGTTCTGGGACATATCTATCTGCCAGATGTTTCCGCAAGCGCCATTGACGAAGCCAAACGAGCCGCCATACTTTTCGGCCAGGCGCGCCACCATCGGCCCGGGGTAATCAGATGAATAGAGCGGCTCATCCATCCCCACCGTGGTGTGGCAGGAGAAGTTGACCAGTCCACCCAGGCAAGTTCCATCCAACCCTTCAAACAGCGCAGCCTGAAGCTGGTGATCGGCCGGGCCTTCCATGCGCACGAACTCCGGGATCCACTGCGGTCCTTCGGTGCCAACCTGCTCGCCGAGGGGGGTATTGTACATCTGGCGCCGGTTGAAGTTCCAGCCGGGGGCATCCACGCTGCCGGCCTTGATCCGCGCCGGTCGGCGGTTGACCCAGGCACGCCCCATCCCTTCCACCAAACGGCCGCGCACAAAGTCCAGGTAGGCAAAGTCGGCATCCTCATCCATGATCGAAGAGGTATGCGGTGCCCAGTGGGTATGCGAGCAGGCCAGCATAATGTTCTCTGCTGGAATGGGCAGCCCGGCAGAGAGCGCCTGACGGAATTCAGGCACGGTGGGTGTCCCCAGCCAGAGCAGGTCGAGTGTGACGAGGGCGGCACGCTGGGCGCCATCGTCCAGAGCAACGATCACCCCGCGCAGTGGCCAGCCAGTACCCGTGCCTTTTTGTGGGTAGGCCATGCCGGCACGGGGCAGCCCAGGAGCGGGGGTGATATCGACTTCAGAAATGCCAATTTTGAGCATGGATCCTCTCCTGCCTTTCGACTTATCTATACCACCTCAATCCCCAGCAATTTGCACAAATCTTCAATTTTCTTGCGCTGATCGCCGTAGGCCAGGATGTAGTGCTGGCAAAAAACCTGCTCAGCGAACTGCTCGACCGGCGTATCCAGGATCACCTCCAGGCTGGGAAGCTGCGGGGCGGGCGGCGCCCAGCCTGCCTCTTCCCATTTGCGAGGGCTGACCGCCTGCCCGGTGACCATGTGCATCTGATAGGCATTTGCAACCCCAGCCAGCCGGCAAAGCGTCACTCGCCCGGTCTTGACCTTTGAGACGTTCAACACGCCCTCGGAAAGCAGCCCAAACTGAGTCAGGCGCACCTGCACGCCTCCCTCCGCCACCGCCGCCGGGATGTAATCCGGCACGCCCACCAGCAACCGATCGCCGAAGAACTCATAGAACTCAAAATAGGGTGCCGCCTGCCCGGTCAGGTAGCGCACCATGAGCTGCGTCACACAGCCCAGAGCGTCGTTTTCCGGAGTGGTCGGCAGCTTGCCCAGGTCAGAAAGCATCATCAAGGCCGCCGCCGGGGTAAAGCCCAACAACTTCTTGACGCCATCCACATCGATCAACGAAACAGCCTGGTAGTTGCGCTCCTTGACCTTCTCCATCACCGCCAGGTACAGGCGAATGCTCTTTTCCAGGACCTGCACGGTCAGCAGTTTATCCGATTTCCACTCCCTGATCAGCTTGTGAGCGATTTTCTCGATCTCTGCCGGGTCTTGCTGCTCCATCCGTCGCACGATCTCCAGAATCTCAAAGTTCTCCACCTCCGTCCCGACCACCCGGCGCAGGGAGAGTCCATCGAACAGGGTGGCGTGCAGCTTCATATCGCGGTAACCCATCATCCCGATTCGCGATTGCCGGAGCAGCGCGGCGGCCTGCGCCACCTCGGCAAAAGCTCTGACTTTCTCCGCCGCCCGGTAGGGGGTTTCAGGGGTATCGTAAACATACTTGAACTTAAAGCCTATTGCCTCCATCGGGGCGCGCAACGCACTGGTCCCGGCCTGGTCGGCGGTAGTCACCAGCCGCCCATCCTGGTAGGAACCGGTCAACCCCCACAGAATCATCGGTTTATGCGCAAACGGGCTGATCACGTCCATAACGGCATGGGAAGGGATCCAGCCCGCCAGGCAGACAACCAACAAAGGAAAATCCTGGCGCGCCAGCTCCCTTTTGGCGCGGGCCACATCCATCCCGGCTGAGTCATCGCTGACCGGAGCCGTGGTTACCAGCTCAAGCCCCAGCTTTTCGAGCGCTTTTTGCGCCTCGGCGCACTTGTGCTCAATCAGGTCACGCGGGCTGTTGACCTCCCCAAACCCGACAAATCCGACTTTAATCTTGCGCAATTCCATTCGATCCTCCTCGTGGTTAATCCTATTGGACAGGCGTGAAGGTATAAGGTTAAGTACCTAACCACAGATAAACGCAGATTCACACAAATTTTTTGGGTCAAGCCATAGATTGCCACAGGCTAATTTCTCTAACGTTTTTTTCGTATCTACAGAATCAGCGTCTATCCGCGTTCATCGGTGGTTTAATTAGAATCAGGTTCTTTTTCTTCCCATGACTGGTCAGCTCAACAACGGCACATCCATCCAGACACCGCCCTGCATGGCGGATTCGTGCGCCAGCAGGCCAGGAATCGTGAAATCTGCCGCCCGGACTGAATCGAACGGCGCTCTGGTGCCCGACTGGATCGCCTTGACGAAATCGCGCACCATGAAATACTCCGAGGTGCCGTGACCCCCGGACCTTGCTTCTGGCGGTGCATTGACATCCACCGGGTTACATTCAATCTCTTTGGCTCCTGGCTCCTTGGGCATCTCATCCTCAAAATACACCTTGCCCTTGGTCGCCCCCCAGCCGCCGCGCCCATTTTCGATGAAGCCCTTGGTGCCGTAAAGGGTATACCAGACCATATCCGGGTAGCGCACCACCGCCTGACTGCGCAGGATTTTAATCACCGACCCTTTCTGGGTTTGGAACAGCCCGACCTCCATATCCAGGTAGGCAATCGTCTCGCCAGGGTATTTGTTCCAGCCGGAGGCGAGGCCAGTCGCTTTGACGATTCGATCACCCATCAGCGTCAGCAGCGGCCCCAGGCAATGGGCACAATACCAGATTGGGGCGCGTGTGTAGCGCCACTGGCGAACACCCGTCTTGGGATCGACCAGCAGGTCGGTGATCTCATGCAGATACTCTCCTTCGGCGTAATGAATCTTGCCCAGCTTGCCCGAGTCGATGATCTTCTTCCACTCCTGGATGTAGTGGAAATAAGAGTAATTTTCGGCCATCATGTAGACCTTGCCGGTGCGCTTCTCCGCCTCGACCACCTTTTCGCAATCTGCAACCGAGTAAGCCATGGTTTGCTCACACAGCACGTGCTTGCCGGCCTCCATTGCAGCAACCGACTGCCGGGCATGGAACTCAATCGGTGTGGCAATGGTGATGATATCCAGCGGTGCGTTGACAAACTGGTCAAAATCAGTATAGAGCTGCCGGTCGCTCAACTTGTGATCGGCGCCAATCTCAGACAGGATGCCGGGGTTGAGGTCGCATAGTGCAGCAATCTCCACCTGGGGATGGGTTGCCAGGGCATTGACCAGCCCATGCCCGCGCGAAAGGCCAACGATACCTGCGCGAAGTTTATTCATGATGTAACTCCTTTTCAACAAAGAGATAGAAATGAGGTTGCATTTATCTTACACTTATTCACAAAAGGAAACAAGATTGATGAGCACTTTTTGTGCGATTAAACCAGTTCCGGGCATGATCGATACCAGGTTCAGAAAGTAGTAGCAATTTCGCGATTTCAGCAATCTCCCGCTTGACACCACAACATCGCCAGGTTATACTCTTATTGTAAGTACATTATAACAATATAACCATAGCGTGGTAAGCAGGTCGTTGCAGCTTTTTACCGGTATTGTCTCTGGTGCAATTAGACCCATTAGGCGAGGAGATGATGTCGTCTTCAACCCATTCTGCCATCCAACTGAGCGACGCGGTGGATCGTTCCATCCCAACTCCTTACTATTACCAGCTTCAGGAATATTTAATCCATCTCATCCAGACCGGGGAACTCAAATCCGGTGATCAACTTCCGACAGAACTAGAGATCTGCAGCTCAACTAACCTGAGCCGGACGGTCATTCGTCAGGCAATCCAAGAGCTGGTTAATGAAGGCTATTTGGAACGCTTCCGAGCCAAAGGCACCTTCGTAGCTCGACCGAAGGTAGCTGAGCGCCTGGTGCAATCCCTGACCGGCTTCTACGAGGATATCATTGCCCGCGGTCAACAGCCGGTGACACGAGTATTGAGTTTCGAAGTCATTCCAGCAACCTCTCAGGTCGCTCACGAGCTGCAGATTCGTATCGGGGAGCCGGTGATCTACCTATACCGCCTGCGTTTCATCGATCGCGATCCGATCGTCCTGGTGGCAACCTACCTCCCCAGATTCATGTGCCCAGACCTGGTCAATGAGAACCTGGAAGTGCAATCTCTTTACCAGGTGCTGGCAAAGCGCTACAACCTGGTCATCAGCCGGGCGCTGCGCTCGGTTGAAGCCGTAGCCGCAACAGCCGAGGAATCCCATCTACTCGAGGTGGAAAAGGGCGCTCCCTTGCTGCTCTTGAAGTCCACCGGTTTCCTGGCCGATGGCCGGCCGTTGGAATATTTCGTCGCCCGGCACCGCGGCAACCGAGCCAAATTCGAGGTGGAGCTCGTCAGGACGGCCACTAACCCTGGCTATTAGAACAAAGGAGGTGATAAGCCTATTCGTGTAGAGCAGGTTCCTATCGTGCACAACTCTACATAGCCAAGCAGTACTCGACCAAGGAGGATCAGAAGACTAAGCGAAACCAAAAGATGACCCACAGGGGTTTCTTGTAGACCGCTGCCATCAGCACAGCCGGTCTAGCTGTCCTGGCCGCCCGTAAGCGCCTTTTAGACTGATTGTACGGCTCCGACACTTTCAGGATTGAGGATTGACAGCGCTTGCAGAGGTTATGAAAGAGGCTTAGAATCGCTCGTGGGAAACCTCTAAAAGCGTCTGTACACAGATATTTCTGTTCGGGCTTACAAGTATCCATATCAATTACGCCCAGTAAAGGAGGTGGATGAGAGAAGTCAGGTGATATTCACACAGGCTGAAGATGTCTATGTGCCGGATAGAAAAACCTGCTAAGGTCGTACTGCAAGGCAGTCAATGACAATCCAATGCTTTTTCAATTATAAAGGAGATGAAGAATGACTTCAGAAAACGAGCAAAAAATCGAGCGATTGGGCAAGAAGCGCCTTTCTCGGCGTGATTTGCTCAAGCTAAGTGCTGCAGGTGCGGTTGGCATCACCCTAGCACCATTAGTCTCAGCCTGCGGCCCGGCCGCGACAACTGCGCCTGCGGCGACCAGCGCCCCGGTCGCGACGACCGCGCCGAGCACCGGTGGTCAACAAGTCAACATTCGCCTGTTGACCTGGTACATGGAGCAACAGGATCAGTTCCCGAAAATCATCTCGGATTACGAGGCAAAGAACCCAAACGTCAAGGTCGAATTGCAGCTCAAGACGGATGTCACCGGCGAATATCTCCCGGCGCTCCTGGCAGCCGCGGCTGCGGATGACCTCCCGGAGATCTATGCGCCCCACGTGCACTCGGTTGAGTTTGGCCGAAAAGGCCTGGGAGCCGATCTGGTCAAGACGCTGGGAGCCGATTTCATGACCGACTTCTTCCCTTCCTGCATCAACATGTTCAAAGATGGAGATGCGGTCTATGCAGTTGGTTGGATGGCTCAGACGATGGGCATCTTTTACGATCCCGACCAGTTCGCACAGGCGGGAATCACTGCCGAGCCTGAGACATGGGACGACACCATCAAAGCATCGAACCAGATCAAGGAAAAAATACCGGGTAACCTGGGTTTCTTGGAAATTGGAAGTGACGGTTTTAGCGTCTGCGACGTCTGGCTCCCCATGATCACGGGGTTCTCCGACGATGTGGACTTCCTCAGGCAGCTTGATTTCCACGAGAAGAAATGGACGGAACAGGCGGTCGTCGATTCGCTTGCCCTCTACGGAAAGACGGTAACGGAGGGTTGCTGGCAAAAGAACCTGACGGGAATGAAATCAGAGGATTGCGATAATGCGCTATACGTGGGCAAAGCCGCCGCATATTACGATGGCTCCTGGGCCCCGACCTCCTTCCAAAAGAATGCGCCAGCTGACCTGATGAAACGTCTCAAGGTGATGAAAACCCCGGCTGTAAAACCCGGTGGACGGCACTGGACCGGCAACTCAGCCGGCGCGGCTTTCTCTATCGCCAATCACAGCAAGGTCAAGGATCAGGCGGTCGCATTCTTCAAATACATGTACTCACCGGAAGTGTATGCCTGGGCAATGAACGATTCCAAATCGATGCCAGCCACCAAGGGTGCCGCGGCTCAGATCACGGATCCGTTCATGAAGATCATGTCCTCCTGGCTGCCCGACGGCTGCCGACACTGGCTCACCGGCCCGGCCGCACAGGTGGTTGCTGACGCAATCATGGACTTCACCGCACGCAAGACAACCGATCCCAAGGAAGTGGCTCAAATCATGGAAGACGGAGCCGCCAAGCAGAATTACGGCTAGGAGAGGCATCGTTAGCCCTGACCCATGGGCCGGCGGTCCGAATCGTAGGGCTGCCGGCCCTTCCATAAAACCAACATATCTTAGGAGATAAGGATGGAGATTGCGGTTAAGCAAAGTTTACCCAGGAGGCTTGGCGCATATATCGTCGGAAAACCGCGCGACAGGAAAGAGCGCCTGAGCGGACTTTCCATGACCTTGCCTGCCTTTTTCTTCTTCGTCATCTTCATTGGGATATCCATCGTACGCACGGTCCTATTGAGTTTTCAGAATTGGGATGCCATCGGCCCGGCTACCTGGATTGGTCTTACCAATTACATCGATTTTTTCAGCGATAAGGTCTTTTCCCACGCTCTTTGGGTGACCTTACTACTCACCACGGTATTGACTGTGTTCCTGAGCACCATCCCGATGCTGATTGCGGTTTTGTTCAATATGAAGTGGGGCATATTTGGCACGACCTATCGGACGATGATGTTCATGCCCAGTATTATCTCCATGGTGATTACTGCCGCCATATGGAGAATGATCCTCGACCCGAACCTGGGCGTCCTGAATACCTTGCTGGGAAATCTCGGCCTGGCAAACCTTCAGCAGAACTGGCTCGGCGATGAACATTTTGTCCTTTATTCGATCCTCACCGTCACGCTCTGGGAGGGCACTGGCCTCTACGTGGTCATCTTCTACGCCGGCCTCCAGGGGGTAGATGTCAATCTCTACGAAGCAGCGGCGATCGACGGCGCCAATGGCTGGCAACAGTTCCTCAATGTGACCATCCCGATGATGCGGCCGGTGAATTTAATGGTGCTGACGCTGAATCTGCTGAACGGCATCAAGATGTTCGATGTGATCTGGGTCCTGACCCAGGGCGGGCCGGTCAACGCATCCCAAACACTCGGCACGGACATGTACCGGGTCACCTTTGCCAATCCCGGCTTACCGCAATTTGGCTATGGTTCCGCCATCAGCACGGTGATTCTGTTCCTGTGCGTGCTGGCCGTCCTGTTCCAGATCTGGATGAACCGGCACTCGAATATCTAGCCACTCACCTTGATGGAGAATTGACGATGACAAGTGAAGCCCAACCGCATCCCATGCACCGTTTCCGCTTTCCATTCTTTCGAGTTTTTGCGTTCAGTATCCTTACCATCTGCGCCCTGGTGACCGTTTACCCGTTTGTCTGGACAGTACTGACATCACTGCGCGACTCGAGAACCGTCTTTACCGGTCCATTTATCCCAAATCCATTCATATTCACCAATTACCCGCAGGCCTGGACACAGACGCAATTCGGCTCCCACTTCTTAAACAGCCTGATTATTTCGGTCGTCTCGCTGGCGGGCATTCTTTTCCTCTCAATTACCGCCGGCTATGGCTTTGCAAAATTAAACTTTCCGTTTAAGAATCTCATCTACGTCCTGCTGCTCAGCACGATGGCGATGCCTGCTGCATCGCTGATCATCCCGCTCTTCCTCCAGGTGAAGAGGCTCGACCTGCTCAATACTCTGTGGGGCCTGACTCTGGTGTACATTGGATCCATGTCGCCCTTCTCCATTTTCCTGATGCGCTCGTTCTTCGAAGGGGTGCCTAATGAGTTGATCGAAGCCGCGCGCATGGACGGCTCGGGCGAATGGCGCACCCTGTTCCAGGTTGTTCTCCCGCTGGTGCGTCCAGGCATCGGGACGGTGGTCATTTTACAATTTCTCTCGATTTGGAACGAGTTTCTTTACGCCGCCGTGCTGATCCAGAGCAATGCCAAGCAGCCACTCCAGCCGACAATTTTCCATCTCATTGGCAAATACACCACCAACTGGACCCTCCTCGCCGCTTCCATCACTATGGCGATTTTGCCAATCGTCATTGTGTAT
>Ga0315268_10000808_pt1 | contig 36570 bp, 25 predicted proteins | sample C1_top_MG_FD_204535 | JGI IMG/M metagenome (GOLD analysis project Ga0315268, IMG submission 204535) | Sediment microbial communities from Yellowstone Lake, YNP, Wyoming, USA - C1_top | ecosystem: Environmental > Aquatic > Freshwater > Lake > Sediment | place: USA: Wyoming | collected 2017-08-01
GGTCGTGAAATCGCCATCTCAGCTTTGCGCGAGTGGATGGCGCAACTGGGTAGCAGCAAGAGTACGGCAGTATCCATGTTGGGAAAAATCAAGACATCCTTTCAAATGCTGGCTATTTTATTATTGCTCTACCATGAGCCTTTGATAGGATTTCCTACTCATGAAGTAGGCACCCTGCTCATTTATATAGCAGCCATTCTCACATTATGGTCCATGGTTTACTACCTCATGCTGGCGATGCCTCAAATTTCAAAAAAAACACATGAGTAGAATTGATTTTTATGTGCCAGATAGGTATAGTGGCGGGCTTCGGGGTGTAGCGTAGCCTGGTAGCGCGCCTGCTTTGGGAGCAGGATGTCGGGAGTTCGAATCTCTCCACCCCGACCAGGTTCTAGTTATAAAAAAGTCGTATTGGTTACCGAAGGAATTGTGCCCGTAGCTCAACCGGATAGAGCACCAGCCTTCTAAGCTGGGGGTTGCTGGTTCGATTCCAGTCGGGCACACCAGTATTAACTTAAGCCGTTCAATGGTGGTCGTAGCTCAGCTGGTAGAGCCCCGGATTGTGATTCCGGTTGTCGTGGGTTCGAGCCCCATCGATCACCCCAAAACTTACAAAGAGTTAGAGAAATCTGACTCTTTTTTCATTTGTGGTTCAGCAGCTAAACTTTAGCCATAAGCCTGATTCAATTCTGAATATAGGGAAATTCCTTATTGCAAATAGCTCGGCTCATGTAGGAGAATTGCGATGCAAATTCAAGCACAATTTGTATGCATTTAGCAGTTACCGGATTATGGCAGTTCGAGCGCTAATACATATGGATTGATTAAACTCAAGTAATTGATTAGTCCCGTAAGGTAAATGTATACAAAACGCTATTTGTCTCCAATGGGTTATCTGGGTTATAACGAAATGCCTATATGCCTTTTTTACTTGGGCGCGTGTCGGATTCCGTGTTTTCTTGAAGTGTAACAGATTGATTATTAATAATATTTATACTCTATTAGTAATAAACAGGTCAATTAAATCAACCGGATACCAGAGAAACCAGGCAGGCTTCTGGATAACCTTTTTTAATTTCCCTGTTGGGTGTTAGTTGCAGAGCGTTTAGGTATCTATCTGAAAATTTTTTATGTAATATTTTGATTTGTTGCATCATAAGCAGTATATAAAAATTTCCCAGCTGCCCGAGCGATTGCATATTTACCAGCAGGTGAAGAAGTCAAGGGAGTCGCACATGAATGGACTGTCAAATCACAATCTGATTGGTGTATCCAGGTGTTTTCGCGAAGTAATAGATCATCTGATCCTATTTGCGAAAACGGATGTGACGCTTCTGATTGAAGGTGAAACAGGCACAGGAAAAGAGCTGGCCGCGAGGGCCGCACATGAGTTCAGTAATCGGCAAGGCAAGCCGTTTATTCCTGTCAATTGTGGCGCACTGCCTGGTGAACTTGCCGAGAGCGAACTCTTCGGCTGCGAAAGGGGGGCTTATACCGATGCAAAACAGGCGCGACGCGGCCTCGTGATGGAAGCAAACAATGGCACACTGTTTCTTGACGAAGTTGAAGCCATGCCCCTTCGCGTACAAATTGCATTACTGAGGTTCCTGCAAGACCACAGCTTTCGCCCAGTCGGTTCAACCACCACCCTGCATAGCAATGTAAGGGTAATCGCGGCCACAAACATACCGCTTGAGGAATTGGAAAAAAATACGGTGTTCCGTTCCGACCTGATATTTCGCCTCAAGGTGCTTTCAGTGCACCTGCCCCCCTTGAGGGAACGAGGGGATGACGTGTTGATTCTCGCCAAGGCATTCCTGCATCGTTTCAGTAAACAGTACGGAATGCCTGAGCCAACTATATCAGTTGAAACAGAGTCATGGTTCAAGAGATACCACTGGCCCGGAAATGTGCGGGAGCTTGAGAATACTCTATTGCGGGGATTGTTTTTATGTAAAGGAAGTGCGCTGGATATTCCCCCACCAGATAGATGCATTGCTAAAACTGAAGACCATCATATTTCTATGGCTTGTAATTTCTCGGACGCAAAGGCGGCTGTTATCGCGAACTTTGAACTTCGCTATCTTACCAATATACTCCACCAGGTAGAGGGTAACGTAAGTCAGGCAGCCCGTATCTCAGGGACCGAGCGTAGTGCATTCCGCAAGTTGTTGCGCAGGAATAATCTTAGTGCAGATACATACCGCTTAAAACCACAACACTAATTAAAAATTTTCGGTTTACATCTGTTTTTCTGAATACGGCGATATTAGCCGTATTTTTTTTGCCCATGGATATTTGAGTATCCACCCCTGGGTGAATGTCATTATCAACGTCATGCACGCTATTCAACAAGTATTTTGATTGAATGGCCATTTTTCGGTGGGTACCTATTTACCCAGCCGAACAATTTGTCCGATATTAAAATTCATAAAAATCAATATATTGTTTGTTAAGTTATGAATGGCACGAGTGTTGCTGACGTATTTAAAGCAAGTGGCGAGATTCAGCATGATCTTATGCTAGTTCGGAGCGCCGCGCAAAAATGTGAGTGGGGCAGGCGATGAAGATGGAGTCTGCGCCCATAACATCGCGGGGAGCTTAGATGAGCGAGGAGGACAATGTTCTTCAAGTTGCAAAGGGAATCCTTAACTACATGAGGAGATTTCCAGACGCAGCAGATACAGATGAACACATCACTCATTGGTGGTTGAACACAGGTGATGAAGAGCAGGAAGCAGGGGTGGTAACAAGCGCATTGCAGATGCTCGAAAAGAACGGACTCATTGAGCGTGTTGAGCTTCCAGATAATCGCGTGATATATCGCTTGAAAATAATCCACTGACGGCGATTCATGGCTAAAAGAAAAAATATAATTTTACCCAAATAATTAAAATCTAAAACATGGCTACCTTTGATGCTATCTACGGCTTAAGCACTGCGATCAAATTTCTCATCAAGGATAACTATCCCAGTAGCTGGGGAACAATGGAAGTAAGCATTGTCCAGCCAACTGCAATAAGCAGTGGTATCGAAGGAAATAAAGATGGATTTACAGTCAGCTTATATCGTGTATCGGTAAGCGGTACACAACGTCCACAAACGCCACGAAGAGATGATAAGGGAAGGCTATACCATCCGTCACGCCTGGTGGATCTGCACTACATCATAACGCCATGGGCTACGACAACAGAAAAACAACATCAAATGCTGGGATGGGTAATTAATTTATTGGAAGACCAGGGATCGTTGTCTAGCGCACAATTGAATCACCTGCTTACCGACCCTAATACATTTGGTAAATTGGAAAGTGTTCAGCTGGCCTTTGAGTCATTACCGCTTTCCGAACACTTCAACCTGTGGGATAAATTACGCACCGCATTCCCGGCATCTGCAACCTGTGTTGCACGTATGGTCGCACTGGACTCAATGCGACCTATAGATGAGCCAGGGCTGGTGCAAACAAGGAAATACTCAGCTTATCAAGTGGAACAAATCTGATGTCTGCCATGCTAAAAATCTCAGCAAACCCGGATATGATAGCTCGCAGGGCACTGGGTGTGCTGCGCTTCGTTGATGCTGCAACCGGGCAATCAATCACCGATGGTCTGTCGGTGATTGCACGTGTACGCAACAGGGCAATATCTGCTGTCCCCTCAGCCAGTGGTGTTTATATCTTTCATCAACTTCCTGGTCTGAGCCTGGTATCTTTCTGGGACGGAGAGACGAAACCTGAACCCGAACCTCAATCGTATGAATTCAATATTGAAGTGCGCGATACATCACGACGCTTCTTTCCCGTAGCTTTCAATACAACCTTCACTGACTGGCCTGAAGCAAAGCTCATTTGCAACGATGTGTCATCGCCTATCAATAAAATCCCACTCTTTTCAGTGCCATGGCGATTGCAGCGCTATGACTATGCGATCATTCGCGGAACGCTTCGGCTACACTCCAGTGACGAGCCGGCAGCCTGGGCATTACTGCGTGTATTTCACGAATCTGATGATGTAGCGACAGCCACGCCTGTCATCGAAGGAGTCGCAGGGGCCGACGGCTCATTCTTGCTCATGTATCCGTGGCCCCAAGACTATCCAATGGCTCTGACTGGACCAACAGGAGCTCGCTGGAGTATGCGTATTCTCGCCTGGTATGACGTGCCGGATGCACAAATTCCGGAAGACGAATTGCCGGATGGAGATAAACGACTGCCGGCGTTATGTTCGATTCTTAAACAGCGCAGGGCGATATTGCTGGCGGAGTCGAATTCGAGTACGGAACTGCCCCCGCAAGAAATGATTCCCGGGCAGACAGTGCTCCTGAAAACGTCACAAATACCGCCCGTCACGCCAGAAGAAAAAATCCTGTACCTCGAGACAACCTGATATCCCATACTAAGGAGATTGACCATGCCAGAATACCTTGCCCCCGGTGTCTTTATCGAAGAAGTGTCGTACCGTTCAAAATCCATTGAAGGGGTCAGTACAACGACTACCGGATTCGTCGGGCCTACACGTTATGGCCCGGTAGAAATCGAACCGGAGATCATCACCAATGTAACTGAATTCGAGCGCACTTATGGTGATGGCAATCAACTGAACTATGGTAGCAGCGATGGCACGTTGCATAACTACATGTGGCATGGCGTGCGGGCATTTTTTGAAGAGGGCGGAAAACGCCTGTATGTTGCAAGGGTTTTTCGTCCATCCGTCGACCCTGACAACGCCGGATATGTCAGTCCGCCAGAAGATATTACCCAAGACCTTGCCGGACTGGGGGACACGGGCGAGTATGTTACTGATGGTCATGCCCGTGTCTGGCTGACCAAGGCGACGGGTACAGTATCTGCTGCCGATAGCGCGGTAAGTGAGCTGGCGGCTGGGGTGCAGGGATTGTCAACTGATATAGATGCAGCAAGCACGGCAAGTGACTGGGAAGCAGCAAAGGCAGCATCGGTACAGAATGATCAAACCCCGCTGAATCTGGCTAATAAGATTGTACTGGATTTGGGTTTGGATCCAAATAGCGGTTTAAACAAGTTGCTGGCAAATGCACAAGCAATGGCCGCCACAGCGAAGGTTGAATTCCCTGCCGGCAAAATTGATCTCACTGCTTTCACGACTGCAAAAACCAATTTGAAAACCGCAGCTGACAATGCAAATAAGTCGTTAGATACTTTGCCATTAGCTGAAATCATAGTCAAAGCAGCAGATGACGCAAGAGGTTATACGACCGAAGCGCTCAATAAATTAAACAGTATAGAAACCAGTGTCATTAAGATTGCAAATTCGGGCGCTGCTACTGCTGGACTCCAGTCGCTTGCTACAGATCTTGGTAATTTATGCAAGGATAATACTGGCGATGCCTGGAAGATATTCAATGCATCCATGGGTAAGGCAACTGATGCCGCTACAATTGCAGATGGTGCAAGCGATACCCCGGTTGATCGCGGCAACGTATTGGTTGCTGCGAGGGCGGCTGCGCTGGCTGCAAATGCAACCTTGACTCAGAAAGATGCAATTATCCTTGCTGTCGACAGTATTGTTGCCCGCGCCTTTGCAGATGGCGTGACAGATCCCGTATTAAAAGGGAATCTCGCAGATCTGTCTGCCAATGCTACCCAGTTGACTGAGGCAACCAACAAAGCGCTGCTTGGGGCCCAACGCAGTGCTTACCCGCGTGCTTATGCCCTGGGTATCGTCGCAAATATGCGTGATGCTTTGTTGGCTAGTTTGCAACAGCTTGAGCAGAATGCCACGCAAACACTTAAAGATGTAAAAAGCGGCCCCCGACCACCTGCAGACATGTTAGGGGCTGCACTTCTGCGAGCCAGATTTCCTGGAAGCTCAGGAAATACGGCTGTTCGTATCGTCGCACAGCCGGGGCAGAATGTATTGGTTGTCGATCCCGCAGATTTAACTCAATCCAGACTCCGTGGTGTGCTTCCTGGCGACTTGGTGAGTATCGGCCAGCTAGGTGGTTTGGCAAAACTTTACCTGGCCAATCCGACGCCTGATGGGAAAGATTGGTACTTCAGTACCGATGGAAAAATAGCCAGCGCGACACTTTGGCTCAACAATGTGGCCGGGCTGAGAGTAAACCCGACGACAGATGAAGTGTGCATTGTTACTGTACGTATCGATGTGATACATGCCAATGGAAGTATAGAAAGTTGGCCTGGTCTGGCATTTCAACCAGGGCACACGCGTAACGGTGCGTCTGATGCATTATCGGACAAATTCAGCCCCAGTCCCAAAAATGGTAACGATGCGCGTACGCTCCCTATTGCAATTCTTCTCGATAAATCAGTCAATAACGGTTATGAAGTATTTCGTGCGCTGCTGGAAAAAAATCCGGGAGATACGACGAACAAGGACGCCTGGCCTATCAGTGCAACGCACCATCTCGCCGGAGGCAATGATGGCAGGCGTCCCGGTGCTGCCGAATATACCGGCAGAGGAGAGGGGCCGGATGCAGCCAAGACCGGGCTTAAAGCCTTCGAAGATGTGGAGGATATTTCAATTGTAGCTGCACCTGGGGCGACTTTTGGTTATATGAACGGATATAAAAGTAATGCGCAGCAAATTGTGAGTTCTCTGATCAGCCATGCGGAGAATATGAAGTACCGCATCGCAGTACTGGAAAGCGGGGATGGTCAGGGCATTGCAGATGTGCGGGAGATGCGCGCCCGTTACGACTCCAAATATGCGGCCCTGTATTACCCATGGGTACGCGTGCTGGACCCGATCACCCGCGATGAAATCCATCTTCCACCCAGCGGATTTGTAGCCGGAATTTATGCACGGAATGACATTGACCGTGCGGTCTATAAAGCGCCGGCTAATGAAGTCGTGCGCGGTGCGATCGGCTTTCAAAGCCTGATCAATAAAGCGCAACAAGAGGTACTCAATCCAGAAGGCGTCAACTGTTTTCGTTTCTTCGAAGGCCGTGGCTTCAGGCTGTGGGGTGCGCGCACCATCAGTTCCGACCCGGAATGGAAATACGTCAACGTGCGGCGTTACTTCGCCTATCTGGAGCGCTCGATAGACCGGGGCACCCAGTGGGCAGTGTTTGAACCGAATGGCGAAGCCTTGTGGGCCAATGTACGCGAGACGATTTCCGATTTCCTCTACAACGAGTGGAAAAATGGAGCCTTGCTTGGCAGTGACCCCAAGAGTGCATATTTCGTGCGCTGTGACCGCAGCACCATGACCCAGAATGATCTGGACAATGGGCGGCTAGTTTGCAAAATCGGAGTTGCCGCATTGAAGCCAGCCGAATTCGTCATTTTCCAGATTGGCCAGTGGACCGGCGATCGTAAAGTCTAATCTAATCAGGAGATTTTCATGACTACACTACGTGCAGACAGGCCATACATGCAGTTTAATTTCAAGGTTGAGATTGACGGGCAAGAAGGAGGATTTCAGGAAGTAAGTGGAATCGGCACCGAAGTTGCGGTGAGTGAATATCGCCATGGCAATGATCCTGAGAACAACGTACGCAAGATGATAGGGCTGAACAAGGTCGCCGATATCACCCTTAAACGCGGCGCTATGGGTTCTGATGTGCTGTTCAAGCTGTTGGATGATGTGCGAACCGGTAAAACCGGTCTTGGTAAATCGATGAAGATCATGCTGATGAATGAAGATAGAAGTGACACGACCCCGGTGATGACCTGGAAGCTTAAGAATGTCCGGGCAACCAAGCTTACTTACGGGCCGCTTAATGCCAAAGGCGGCGATGTGGCGATGGAAGAAGCTGTATTCGCTTACGAACGTCTGGAGCTTGAATAGAGCAGTTTGATATCAGTAATGAACAGCGATGATACAACAAGGGAAGGGAGGCTTTCATGAATAGCGGAGTGTTCACCGCCGTGCTTGAACGAAGTCGCCCCGGCATACGCTTCGAAGTAGCAGCACCATCCACGCCAGAAGCATTGCCGCGCATGGATGTGGCAGCATTCATCGGTTTTGCCGAGCGAGGACCATTGCACTGTCCGGTTGCTGTTGAAGACATGGTTCAATTTGAAAAAGTATTTGGCAGCACACCCAAGCTCGGCTGGGCAGAAAATGGCGAACAAATTTCAGGACTGCTTGCCGAGAGCGTAAACAGCTTCTTTGTGCAAGGAGGGCTGCGCTGTTGGATCGTCCGCGTTGCCGGTGCCAGCGCCAGCAGCAATCAATTTATTCTTCCTGATTTGTATAAGGTAACACATGCCTCTACAGGATATAAGGTGTTGCCTGCGATAGCCCAGGCTAGTTGCGCAGGCAGCTGGTCTGATTCGCTTCGTGTTGCTACACGAATACAAACCAGGCCCATTTTTTTAAAACAGCTCGGCATTATTGAGCCGGCTCATACATGGGAAATTCGCACCTTCTCCGATATCGCTCGGACAGGCGATCTTCTGCGTATCGTCAGAACGGTAACAATTCAAACGGAGGAAGAGAAGCACCAGGCATTCTTTCCCATCACCGCTATCGAGCGCAATAAGCTGACTGGAGAGATTATTCTGTCAACCCAACAGGGTATTGCATTCAAAAATAGCCAGGGAAAACAAGCAGACATGGGTGGGCCATCGGCATGGCTCGATGGGATAGCCTCGCTGGTCAGCATAGACATACGCGTCAGGGATGTGCAATCCTCAGAATGGCGCGTTGACAATCTCGGCCTGACCCCGCTCCATCCGCGTTACTGCGGTGCCCTGCAAACGGATCTTGAAGAGTATCGCAGCGATACATCCGACAGTGCTTCCTCGCAGCCGTTGTCTTCAAGTGCCAGCGTAAGTTCAGCACCATGGTTTCCCCTGGCTGCAATGGCAAATGACTCAGAATCAGAAACCGGCTCATTCATGGTGCCACTTGGGATGCTTGGAGGCTTTTCTCGAGAGGAAAATATCGTTCCAAACTCAACCTCAGAACTCGAACGAGATGGTCTGGAAAAATTTGATACGAGTCTTTTTATCGATCCTTCTTTGTACGATGCAAGCGTTGCCGATTTGCTTGCGACTGCAGATGCCATTCGTTACAGTGCTCCTGTTCTGCGGCCATTGACGGGTATGCATGCTGTACTCGGCTGGTTTAACGCCAGAATACAGGACGAAGTGACCCTTATCGCAGTACCAGATGCTGTCCATGAGCCATGGCAAGGACGCCCACAAGCACTGCACTACACCGTTACAGTCACAGAAATTGCGTCCGAGAACGAGGCAGTAAAGTCTGATGCATTTGTCTGCTGTAACGAGTTGGTCGCACCGAATAATCTGTCGGCTATTGCAACGAATCCATCAGGTACGACAGTGCGTCTATCTTGGGAAATGACCGGAAATTCCAGCAGTATTGCAATTGAATATCAGGTGCAGGAATCTGCAAATAAAAATTTTTTAATCATTGATCAAACCACTCAGGCCGTTGAGCGAGAGCTGGATATCGTAATAACAGCCCCAGGTTGGCGTTCATTCAGAGTGCGTGCAATATCTGCGGCACAAACTTCATTATGGTCTTCTGTCATTGCATTAAACATTGTTGAAGCAGATACAGGCGGCCAGACGAATAGCATGGATAGAAAAATTTCGCTGGAAATCCAGCGCGAACTCATCAAGCTGTGTGCCGCACAAGGTGAATTGTTTGCGGTGCTTTCTTTACCAAAAAAAATGACTGAACGAGAAGTCCTGAACCATGTTCAGTCATTGACAGTTACATCGTCTAGTGTCACCTCTGCAAATAGTGTGTACTTTGATCCTGAAGGTCGTATTGGCAGCTACGCGGCGATCTATCACCCCTGGGTAGAAACACGCAGCAGCAGTGGCAGCGTCAATCCGCTTCCTCCAGACGGTGCCATCCTCGGAATGCTCGCCGCCAGAACCCGCGAACGCGGTGTCTGGATTGCGCCGGCTAATCGGGTGTTAAATGGTGTGGTTGCATTGCACAATATCTTGTCAGAAGCACAGCAAACACAGCTAGCCGACGCAGGAATCAACCTCATGCTTCACAGGCCTGAAGGCTTCACCCTCCTGTCTGAAGAAACCCTCAGCAACAATGTTGATCTGCGTCCGGTACATGTGCGGCGGCTGCTCATCATGATGCGCCGCATCATGATGCGCCTGGGTGAGGAATTCACCTTCGAGACAAATAATCTGGAGTTGCGCGCGTTAATTCGCCAACGTTGTTACAACATGCTGGAGCGCATGTACAGGTCAGGCGCATTTGCCGGGCGTAATGCTGCTGAATCCTTCCAGGTGTCGATTGAAGATAATGATAATCCACAGGCTAGCATCGATGCGGGACGTTTAGTTATTCGTATACGAATTAGCCCCGCCCAGGCACTGCGTTTCATCACCATACGATTTACACTGGGCGGCGCAAACGGAGTAGTCGAGGAGAGCACAGCATGAACGACGGTTATCCTTTCAGTGCCTTCAATTTCGAGATTCGTATCACCTTGGAAGGCAGCCAATCCATGTTATGTGAAGGCGCTTTCTCCGATTGTGATGGGTTGGAGATGACAATGGACGTTAAAACAATACGTCAGGGTGGCGACAATACTCGCCAGATTCGCCTGGCCGGACCGGCCAGTTTTGGTCAGGTCACCCTGAAACGGGGCATGACTGAAGGTTTTGATTTATTTAACTGGGTTAACCAGACCATCGCCGAGCCTGCTTTACGTGCCGATGTGCAAATTGTCATGCGGGCCACAAACAAGGGCACACAAACCACGTCATACCACCTGGATCGTTGTCTGCCAGTCAAATTCAAGGCACCTGCATTGAATGCACGTGAAGGCATTGTGGCGATCGAAGAATTGCAACTTGCTTATGAAACTTTGCGACTGGATGCAAAAGGTATCAAAGGGGGGGCGATATGAGCGGGTTAGCCAGGGCCAAGTTGTATGAGGTCGAATCCAATATGAAAGACAAAAAGACTGGAGGTCGCAGCGCAGTTGTGCAGTTCAATCCGGAGACACTAAAAGTTAGTTATGCCAACCAAATTGCGGGGAAAGACGAAAAAAAATGCGGCAACCAGGCAGATGGCACTAATGGAGCGCAGTACGTCGGCACGGGAAGTACAAAACTAAGTCTGCAACTCTGGTTTGATATTACCGCACCAATGCCTCCAGAAACTCAAGCCGAAACGGATGTGAGGCGGCTTACCAGACAGGTAACCGAGTTGATGAATCCCTCACCAGCGGCAGAGAAAGGAAAATATATCGCTCCTGCAGTGTGCTTCGAGTGGGGGAGCTTCAAGTTTAGCGGGGTCATCGATTCTCTGGAAGAATCGATCGAGTATTTCTCCGAAACAGGTGTACCGTTGCGCGCCTCGATGTCGCTGTCGATGTCGCAACAAAGCGTCGTGGTGGCGAGCTTCGATGCTAACGCTCCCAAATATACTCGTCCGACGCCCGGCACAAATCCGCAGACACAGGCAAAGGCGGGTGACACCCTGCAAGACATGGCAGCTGCTTCAGGAAATCAAAATAACTGGCAAAACATCGCAGTTGCCAATGGCATAGAAAATCCGCGTCGGCTTGCACCGGGTCAATTTATTGATCTGTCCTTTGATGCGGCAATGAATGCATCCGTTGAAGTGTCATTAGGGAGAACAGCATGAGTATCGTCATCGGCGAATTTGAAGTCATCAACGAACCTGACACGGTTTTGGCAGTCGCAGACGCGGGTAACCAGGAGCAGCCAGCGAGCGCACATGGTGTTACGCCGGAAGCAATCGCCAGAATTGAACAACACCTGAGCGAACGAGCACTCAGGGTATGGGCAGATTGATATGGGTGATATCAACAACCCGGAACTGCTGCAAGCCCGCCCGTCACTCCTGTTCGCGGGTAGTGAGAATGAGGTGATGGAGGGGCGGCTGCACGAACTGTTAATACATGAAAGTGTGAGCGGCATGTACCGCTGTGAGGCACTGTTTAACAATTGGGGCGCTACGGCTGGCGGCGTGGGGTACTTGCTGTTTGACCACGCCATTGTGGATTTCGGCAAACAGTTTGAAGTGAAATTGGGGAGCACGAGCATGTTTTCCGGGGAAATCACTGCCATACAAGCGGACTATCCCAATGGCGCACCGCCGCAAATCCGCATTCTGGCCGAAGATAGCTTGCAGAACTTGCGCATGACCCGACGTACCCGCAATTTCAGTAACATGAGCGATAAACAGGTCATCCAGCAGATTGCACAGGATCACGCACTGACCCCGCAGGTTGATATCAGCGGTACCACACATAAAATACTCGCCCAGATCAACCAGAGCGACCTTGCCTTTATGCGTGAACGCGCACGCGCCGTGGGTGGCGAGATATGGGTTGAAGGTCAAACCCTGCATGTTGCGCCACGTGCTCCGCGGGGCACCAGCACTATCAATTTGACCCACGGTGCAGGCCTGCGCGAATTCACCGTGCTGGCCGATCTGTCGCAGCAGGCCACCGCGGTCTTTGCCAGCGGCTGGGATGTGAGCGCGAAGGAAGCAATCAATGAGCAGGCGGGCGCTGATGTGATCAGTGCCGAGTTGGGGCAGGACGAAAGCGGAGCCACCATCTTGCGCAGCGCTTTCGGTGAGCGCAAGCAAACCCTCGCCCATACCGCCCCGGCCACCGCAAGCGAGGCACGCGACATGGCCACCGCACGCTTTCGCGACATGGCACGACGCTTCGTGGTTGGCAGCGGCGTGGCCGAACCCGACCCCAGATTGCGCGTGGGAATCAAAGTGCAGCTATCGGGATTGGGTCCACTGTTTTCCGGAAAATATTACGTTACCGAAACCAACGTCACTTTTGATGGACAACGCGGCTTGCGCACGAATTTCCGCTGCGAGCGTCCCGGGTTGGGAAAAGCTTAGGCGAGATGAGGAATAAATTATGATGCCTGATCTGGAGTTGATCGAACATGTGCTTCCACGCAGTGCCACCGGGCTCGGCGGGCACTGGTATGGCGTTTATCCCGCATTGGTGATGAACATTAGCGATCCGGATGGTCAGGGCCGCGTCAAGGTCTCGTTGCCTTGGTCACCCGATGGCTCAGGCGCGCGCTATGAAGCCTGGGCGCGCTTGGCTACCTTTATGGGCGGCAACAATCGCGGCAGCTGGTTTATCCCCGATGTTAACGACGAGGTGCTGGTGTCCTTTGCGGCGGGTGATCCGCGCTGGCCCTTCGTGCTGGGCAGTCTGTGGAACGGCAGTGATAGTCCCCCCGAATCGATGGATGGCTCGGGCAACAATAACCTCAAGGTATTGCGCTCGCGCAACGGTGTAAAAATTACACTCGACGACCAGAACGGCCAGGAAAAACTGGTCGTGGAAACACCGGGCGGGCAGAAGGTGACGTTAAAAGACGGGCCGGGATCAATCGAAATTCAGGACAGCAACGGCAACTCCATCAAACTGGAGAGCGCCGGTATCACCATCAATGCCTCGGCCAAGGTCAATATCAACGCCAGCCAGGTATCGGTTTCCACCGGCATGCTCACCGTCGATGCGGGCATGTCCAAATTCAGCGGCGTGGTGCAGGCGGACACTGTCATCACCAACAGCATCATCGCTGCCTCATACACACCGGGTGCGGGGAATATATGGTAAACGCCATCAACAAACACAGCGCCCTGTGGACCACGCCAGCTCCGTTGTGGGGTCGCTTCGCCACAGAGCCGGACAGTGCTGCCGCATTTCTTGCCGATGATCAATCGGCACCGGCCATTTTGCGTTTTGCCAACGATGAATTTATGGATCAGCTGTATGCAACACTCGAGGCTGATCCGAAGCAACTCGGAGAATTGATCGCCCGTCCGGAAACCTGGCGCGGACCTACAGTCGATGCGCCCGACCTGATCGAGCGCGAGCCGTTGCCGAGCCTTGCGCGCTCCTTCGCGCGTCTGCGGAAGAGCAAGGAAATACCCACAACCCTTGACCCCACAGTTGACAAAACCGATATCGAAGTGAATGGTGTTAAGCGCACTTTGCCACTCAAACTCTACCATCCAGCCCACCAGCGGCATTATCTGGTGGCCGCCAATCTCGTCTGCGGTGTAGCAGGTTTTCCCGACCGGGGTGTCGAAAGTGGCGGATGCGAGCAGGTGAAGTTTGTGCTGCGGCGCTGGCTGCCCATCGATGATACGGCAAATTCACTCAAGGAAGAGTATGCGTTTGTGAAGGATGCCAGCGGCGCATGTTGGCAGCGCATCGCGCCGGTCAGTGGCGCGACTGACCCCACCGCGACGCTGGTTCCCGGCGAAGAAATGCTGCCACTTTTCCCCCTCAACTTCCGCGACGACAGCGGCCATCCGCGCAGATTACTGTCAGGCAATATTCCGGTTGGGCGGCGTGAAGAGTACATGAGTACAAGAGCGCAGAAACAAACAGCGGCTATCGCTGTGAGTGGCGGCGGAGGCGGTGTGGCAGCTAGTCCGAGTGCAATGGCCGAACGCAAGGAACAGCTCAAGATGGAAGTGGTAGAGCCATGGAAGAATCTGATACGTACAAGTGTCTACGCAAGCAATCGTATTACGGATGAGACGGCAGGTACTGCAAAGGCTGGCAAGCAGGATGATGCTGCAATTAGTGCAAATAACCAGGCTCAGGGTGTGTCCTGGCTCATCCTCTTGGATTTTTCCGATTATCTGGTGTTGCATCTGAAGCCAGTGTGGGATTGTGTAGAAGATCCAACAAAGAGCACTACCCTATTGACGACACCAGCTCAGATTAAATTGTTCAATTGGTTGAATGGCGCGAATACTGCCCCCGCCAATGATCTGCATCTGGAAGCAGGTGCAGCACCATTTGCACTGACGTTGCGCGAGGCATTGAAAAAAATCCGCGCAACTGAAAATGTTCGCACCAGCCTGGAGAAGGCAACGCAGTTATTTCCTGATGTGCCCGATACAAATGATTCCTCGCTCACATGGCCAAACTTTTCTTATCTTCTGGCTGGCGTGCGGGGTTCAGGAAATAGTTATGCCGCATGGGGGATACACGATTCCCTCGATCCGGGCATCGTTGCGAATGTGGATGACATAGATGCGGTGACGCCAGCAACACCTGTTGTGATGCAAATGGCCGAGGCACAAGCCGCAATCCTCGACAAACTGGTGCAGCTCGTCATTCTGGCGATCGACATCACCAAGCCTGCACAACCCGCGCCGCCACTGCCTTATGCGGTGCGCCTGCGTGATGCGCTGGCCACCACCCAGGGTGACGAGGGCTGGTTCAGCATGCGTTGCGTCTACGTGCGCTGCGACTGCAGCTCACAGAACATAGCCGTGTTCAGCAAATCGTCGCAGCGTTTTCAACTGGCCAATTTTTTCGATCCCGATGCGCCCGCGCGCCCTATCCGCATCACCTTGCCGCTGGATACGACACCGGCCGGCATGCGCAAACACAGTAAAAATACCGCGTTCATGATCTCGGATGTGCTGTGCGGACAAATCCAGCGCGCCAAGGGACTGGGCCTGGTTGACCTGGTGCTGTCGGTATTGCCGTGGCCGTTCCACAAGGATCTCGATGTGGGTGGCATGGGGCCCTGCAAAAATTCAAAGGAAGCAAACATCGGCATGATCTGCTCGCTGTCAATCCCCATCATTACTATCTGTGCGCTGATCCTGCTGATGATCATCGTAAGTCTGCTCGACTTTATTTTCAAATGGATGCCCTGGTTCGTCATGTGTTTCCCTATCCCGGGCTTTAAGGCGAAGAAAGGTTGATGATGACAGCGCTCAATAACACCGGCAAAATGTTTGGACGCGGGATGGGCTTCCCGCCACGTATAGGGCCAGATGGCCGCGTAGCCTGGTCTGAAGGCGAAGCTAATGTGCGCGATTGCCTGCGTATTCTGCTGCTCACCGAGCCTCGCGAACGTGCACGGTTAGCAGATTTTGGTGGCGGCCTCACGCGCTTTTTGTTCGAGCCCAACACACCCGCAATCCGTCATCACATCCGCGAAACCATCGAAGACACCATCAAGCGCTGGGAACCGCGCGTGCAGATGGAAAAGGTCTCGGTCGAGGTCGATCCGTCAGACGAGCAGGGGGCGGTGGTAACCATTGCCTTTCGTCTTGTCGCCACTCAGGTGCTGGAGCGTGTCACGCTCGCGCTGACCTTAAAAGGATAGGAGATATCGTGCCATTGCCCGCCCCCTCACTAGATGACCGCCGCTATCAGGACCTGCTCAACGAGGCCTTGGCAAGAATTCCTGTGCACACACCGGAATGGACGAATCTTGGGCCTGCAGATCCCGGTGTGACGATGATAGAAGTATTCGCCTTCCTCACCGAAAATTTGCTCTATCGCGTCAACCTGATTCCCGAGCGCAACCGCAGCAAATTTATCGATCTTCTGGGTGTCCCATTATCACCGGCAGCATCGGCGCGTGGTCTTGTGACCATTGCAAACGAAAGCGGAAGCTTCCAGACCATCACGCTTAAAGCAGAACTTGAAACACGTGCCGGTCAGATTCCATTCCTGACCGAGCAAGGGCTTGATGTGCTTCCGCTTGAAGCAAGGTTTTATCTCAAGCGTCCGTATGACGATCCGGATGGCGGACGCAAACGCCATTACAACATGCTGTATGCCTCCTTGAGGCAGGAGCAGCCCGCCAGTAATACCGAACTGGTGCTGTATGAAACCGTGGCATGGAACGGCAGTAGCGTAAGCGCCATCAATCTCGGTGATGACACTGTTGACGGCTGTCTGTGGCTGGCACTGCTTGCGCGAAAAATGGATATGCAGGGAGACACGGCGCAAGCGCTTAAACTTGTGCGCGAAAAAATAGCCGGAAAAACACTCAGTCTCGGCATTGTCCCGGCAATCGACGAAACTGCACGGCGCTTGCAGCCGAAAGGCAGCAATGACGAAGCCACTGCAGCACCATTGGTGTACGAAATGCCGCGCCTGCCTGCTGGCGGCAAGCTGCCGCAGGAACCCGCACCCAGGGTGGCAGAATACCGTCCAATTGAATATCGCACCCAGGTTAACCTGCTGGAAAAGCCCGGTATTGTGGAGCTGAGCCTGCCTTCCGCTGCTGAGATGGAGCTATGGCAAGACCTTGATCCTCTCGAATCCGGCAGCGGAAATTTCCCGCCTGCGCTGGACGAAACAGAACTGGCTGACCGTGTAGTCACCTGGATACGCATCTCTGCCACCGGTGCCCGTGCCCGTTTGTTGTGGGCCGGCATCAACGCGACCACCGTGCTGCAACGCGAACCGGTGCTGAGCGAAGTATTGGGCGATGGCAACGGAGAGCCGGATCAGACGCGCCAGATTGCGCACACGCCAGTGCTGCTCGAATCGGTACGAGTATATGTCAGCAACACGGCCGGAGTGCTGGAAGAATGGACTCGCATCGATGACCTGCTCGCGGCCCCGCCTGAAGTGCAGTCAGCCTATACACCGCGATTACCCAGGGTGGAAGGTGTGCCTATTGAGCGCGATAGCGCCAATGTATTTGCTGTCGATCCCGAATCCGGGAAAATCAGCTTTGGTGACGGTATGCGCGGCCGCAGGCCACCGCAAGGCGCCAAATTGCGCGTCAGTTATGACCGCAGCAACGGGCTGGACGGCAATGTTGCTCGCGGCGCAATCAACACCGCCACAGCACTGCAAGCAGGATTCAAGATTAACAACCCGGTACCCACCTGGGGCGGCGCGCCATCCGAAGATATTAGCGAAGCGCAAAAGCAGATACCTCGCTATATTCAGCATCGTGATCGTCTGGTAACCGTCGCCGATTTCGAAGCTATCACCTTGCGCACACCGGGCGTGCAAATTGGCCGTGTAGAGGTGCTACCCGCCTTCAATCCTGATCTGGCACCCGATGCACCGGGCAACGCACCGGGCGCAGTTACGCTGATGCTGGTGCCGGAAATTGATCCTGTCCATCCTGATGCTCCGGAACCCGACAGTCTCTTTATGGGTACTGTATGCAGCTACCTCGATGCACGACGTTTAGTGACGACTGAATTGATATTGCGCGGCCCCAACTATCGCGATATCTGGATTGCCGTCGGCATCGAGTTGCTGGCAGACGGTGGCGCCGGTTCAGACGTGCGCGACGCGGTGCGTGCCCGTCTTCGCGAATTTCTGGCTCCCATGCATCCCAACGGTTTGAGCGAAACTGAATTGTTACTTAATCCTGATTTTTCCGATCTGCAAAAAGGCTGGCCGCTGCGCCGCACTGTTTCGGCGGCAGAGTTGATGGCCGTTGCCAGCCGTGCACGTGGTGTGCGTTTTGTGCGCAGCGTGAGGCTGGCCGATACGGATGGCGTAGAACAGGCCGAAATTCTCATGCACAGCCTGCAGTTGCCGCGCATTGCCGGACTGCTCGTGGTGGCGGGAGATGCGCCATCACCCGCCAGCCTGATAGGCGGTGTGGTGCAAGATTCGACCGGCGGCACACAGCCTAACAGGCGTGTCGTTCCCGTACCTGTAATCCCCGATAGGTGCTGATATGTTAGATGCCAACGAAACACGACATCACCTGCTGTATGGCGAAGCCGACTGGAAGCGCTGCGATAGCGCCGGCTTGCCTGAAATGCCAGATTCCGCCTGGCTGCCGTTGTCTGAAAATTCCGCTACTGCGGTGGAGTGGGTGGCAGAAGGGCAGGTTGTGCGCTTGCGTGCGCTGCCTTTTAGTTTCACCGCACCCGTGCTGGATAACTTGCCAAAATTAGAGCAGCGGCACGGCGCGGCAGCAGACCAGTTTGGCAACTGGTACTGGATAGACAGCTCGGCACAGCGTCTGCGTGTATGGCGGGATGGTATTGCGGCCGAGGATTTTTGGCCGCTTGCAGCGGAGGAGGAGACGGCAACTGCAGGAGAATTTACACCGTTGGATGGAGCCTCAATCAACCAATCTTTAATGCTGGCAGGTGTTGCAGTCAGCAGTGAACATTTCCTGATAGTGGGTACCCTGGCCCCTGCCGGTGTGCTGATATTTGATTTGGCCGGCAGCGGCGCGCCCCTGCATCTGCTGTGGCCGGCAGGTGTGCCATTCGCACCATTTGATATGGCGGCAGGCAGCACCGGCAGCGTATGGATACTGGATCGCCAACATAAATTCTGCTGGGCACTGGATAGACGTTTCAATATTGTGTCCTTCGCTGCTACCGGCAGCACAGCGACGACTACAGCCTTGCAAGGAAGCTTCACTCCGGTAAGCCCAGGCGGCTTGGCTGCAAGGCCCGCACCGCGCATGCATGATGCCGGCAGCGCCATCAATCTGAATGATGCCGCTGACCCGATCGCTATCGAAGTATTGAGTGACAACACTCTGCTGGTGCTGGATCGCGGTGCGGCGGGGGCAGGTTCCTGCATACGTCCTTACCGTGACGGTAAACCATACCCGCTGCATACACCGGTGGATAGCAGCAATGCATTGCCCTTGAACGTACCGGTGACAGGCAATACAGAAGATCAGGCACATGCGCAAGCGCTGCTGGCCAACGATTTTTCTGTGGTAAGCGAGGGAGATACGGCCTTGCCGGTGGATATTTTTGTGGTGCAGCAACAGGGTAATCAGGCATATGTTTTCACGCTGGATCAAACTAAAGACACAGAGAATAACTGGAAGCTCAACCCGCAACCCGGTTACCGCCCGATGCGTCGTTATGGCGGGCGCGGCCTGGTTACATTGAAACAACAGCCGTATTACGACTTCGCCGAAAGCTGGGTACCGCTTGTCGAAGAAGCGCGCCCCCGTCATGAAACCCGTGGCGTATTGCGTACACCGGTGCTCGACGGCAAGGAGCCTGACTGCGTGTGGCACCGTCTGATGCTCGACGCCTGCATCCCGTCCGAAACTTCGGTGCATGTTTTCACACGCTGGGCCAATGATAAAGCGCTGCTGGACTACACCGAATGGGTAAGCGAGCCCAGTCCTTATCTGCGCCGCAATGGCAGTGAGATACCCTTTCTGCCAGCAACAACATCCGCTAAGCCGGGGCAGGGTGAGGGCACCTGGGAACTGTTGTTCCAATATGCGCGAGGTCGTTACCTGCAAATCATGATCGAGCTAACAGGCAATCAGCGCGCCACGCCCAGCCTGTATGCGTTGCGCGCCTATTATCCGCGCTTTTCCTATCTTAACGAATACATGCCTGCACTGTATCGCGATGACCAGCAGTCCGCGCATTTTCTCGAAGGATTCCTTGCGAATATCGAGGGTTTCTATACCGCGATAGAAGACCGCATTGCCAATGTACAAGCTCTGTTTGACCAGTGCACCGCGCCGGCAGATGTGCTGGAGTGGCTGGCCGGCTGGTTTGGTGCAGCCCTTGACCCCAGCTGGGACGAATACAGGCGCCGCCTGTTTATCCGCCATGCGATGTTGTTGTTCAGCTATCGCGGCACCACCCACGGCCTGCGCCTGGCTTTGGCCATGGCGCTTGAAGCCACACCCGAAGAAAAACTGTTTGTTGCACCGGGCATGCTTGCGAAAAATAATTTCGGCGTGCGCATCATTGAAAAATATCTGGCGCGGCGCCTGCCCGACGTGTTGCTGGGCGATCCCGGCCAGTTGCTGGCCACTACTGTGCTGAATCCGACCAAACGCTGGCAACGCAGCGAGGGCAAGGGCGTGCTTAACCAGCGCTATGCTCAGGCGATAGGTTTGAGTGATGCAGCAGCGCATGGCGTAGAACTGCCGCTGGTACGTCCGGCAGATAACGCTGAGGCAGAAAAATGGGGACTGTTCACCGAGCAGAATCTGGGCTTTACCCCCTTTGCCGGCGAGATGGAACGCCGCACCTGGCAGGCCGCAGTCGAAGCGAAATACGTCAATATCAATGACTGCAACACAGCTTGGCTGACCAGCTACACCGATTTCAACGAAATTTCACAACCCGCAGACTTGCCCACGTCCGGCGTGCAGCGCGAGCTGTGGCAAAGTCACATGCGCGAAGCAAATCCGGCTCGCACACCGCTTGAGCGCCTGCAATGGCAAAGTTTTTTGCGTTCGCGCTACGGTGTTATCTCGGCATTGAATACCGCTTACAACAAAAATTGGACAGACTACGATCTGGTGCCTGTCCCCGACCGCTTGCCTGCGGACGGTCCAGCACTGAACGACTGGTTGCAGTTTGAAGGTGGCGTTCTTGTTATTCGCAATGCCGCACATCGCTTTACGGTGCTGCTGCCGATGCCCACCGGCCCCAATGTCGATCCGGATCAACCATACCGCAATCTGGAATTGGCGCGCCGCATCATCACCCTGGAAAAACCCGCACACACCACTTTTGATATGCGCTTTTACTGGGCGATGTTCAGGGTGGGCGAGGCACGCATCGGTTTCGATACCCGCCTCGAAGAAAACATGCGCGAGCAACTGATTCCGCCGATGGTACTGGGTCGAGGCTATGTGGGCTCAGCGCTGGTGGCACCCAACGTGGCGGAATCCTGGCACGACCGCAGTGCATTGGGGCGCGACATTTTTACCCATTGAACAGAGATAAAGAAGAAATGGTCATGAAAAAATATTTTAACCATCGAGTGAACAAGCCCTGCGACAGGCTCAGGACGAACGGTTATTTTTTTATTCCGTTCGTTGCCTCACTGAGATTCTTACACCCTTTAGGTGTGAGCTTGTCGAACCATGAGCGGAGTTCAACAACTAAGGAGACACAGCCATGAGCGCCTGTTTTGGTACCAAACGTGTCATGCCAGACACCATGCCACCTGACCCCGCCAAGCATGTCAATTACGTGCGCGGCATGGTGCTTGAAGTTGACGAATTCAAGCAGGAATTCGCCTACCATGCGGGTCGCGACCGTTCGCTTGCACGCGAGGCTATCGGTTACGGTACATTACGCGGCCTGGCACTGGGCTGGGTGAAAGATAGTGCCGGAAAATTGCAGCCCAGTGTGCTTGTAAAGGCAGGCATTGCCCTCAGCCCCTGCGGCCAGTTGGTCTGCGTGGGAAGCGATCAGTGCGCCGACATAAACCTGTGGCTGGCAGCGCGCACCGATGAAATTTCCGCAAAATTTGCCGCCGATGCTACAACTGGAGCACTGACGTTATATGTAACTCTGGCCTACAGCGATTGCCCAACCGATGATGTCCCGGTGCCGGGCGAGCCATGTCGCAGCGAACAGGACTTGATGCAACCTTCGCGTATAACCGATAGTTTTCAGATGGAATTATCCTACAATGCGCCACTTCAATCCGAAGAAGATGCGTTGTGTGGGTTTTATTCGTGGTTGCGTAAACTTAAAATTGTCGATGATACAGGTGTATCGCTCGCACTCGACGCATTTATAGATGCAGTGCGCAACTGGGATTCAACTAGCCTCGACCCCACTACCATTACAATCAAAGTGAGCGATGTTCCTACATATTCAAGCGCAGCGTTGCGCCTGTGGGTCACCGAACTGCGTGCCAATGTGGAGCGCAATGCCGCACATCAAAGTTTTATTATTTGGCTGAATAGCGTAAAAGATAGCAATGCCGGCACAACGTCCGAACAGGAGTTCCTTGCCGAGGTTAACGGCTGGACACCACGTACTTATTCATGGCCCTCAGCCATTGTTTTGAACAGTACCAACCGAACTGCGTTCATCGACAAGGCCAAAGCATTATGGGACACAGTGCTTGTACCCAAGTGGTATGCGGAGCCCTGTGGTTGCCGCACACCCAATAATCCTGAATATTGTGATGACCGCCTGTTGCTGGGCACATTACGTTTCAAGGTGGTGAAGACTGCGGGAAATTCATGGGAAGTTGTGATACCGCCGACACCAAACTCAGATACGCCGGTTGTAGATGAATCACGCCGCCCCCTACTCGGCCAGCTGCGTGCACTGGAAGCGCAATTGATCCCCACCCCGGAATCTGTAGTAGAAGGAATCAGTACCCCGCTTAGCCTGACACAAAGCATCACTACAAAACATGTTGCGTTGGGGCGCCTGGTTCCCGGTAAGGCTCAAACCACACCCATATTTGGCAATCTCAAAGCAAGTATACCCAACCCCGGCGAAGTACTCTTTAACTTTGATGGATACAGCGTGCCAGATATTCATCATGACTATGTCACGGATGTCATGGCCTCGTATTTCACGACCTTGCCTATGAAATCTCAACCATCGGTTCGCTTCAAGGAGTTCAGAAATGAAGGTTTTGCGTACAAGGTAACGCGTGCAAATTCTGATCTGACCATGATAGAACTTGGCACCATGGAGTTCCAGGTCAATGTCTCCATTATTGAAAAGCATTAACTGAGGAGTAAATGAAATGGCCGCCCAACCCAAACTCCTGCAACAAACCATCCTCGACGGGGGCATCCGTGCCGTCAACTTCTTTAATGGTCGCCTGCTCACGGGCGAAGACCTCACCCGCGAACAAACCGCCCGCCGCGTAGCCGATCGCCGCTTGGGCATTGCGCTGGGCGACGGCGTCGCATGGGGGCTGGAAGTGCAAAAAATTGAGCACCCGCTCGGCACCGCGGTCAAAGTCGAAGCCGGCCTCGCCATTAATCGCAAGGGACAGACCTTGCATCTGCCCAATGCGATAGAGGTATTGTTGAGTGACCGCAGTGCCCCCAAGGTCGACATAACCCGCAGCTTTAACGACTGCAACCTAAAGAGCGGTTCAATTTCCGCAAGCCCCGGCATTTATCTGCTCACCATATCACCTGACGAAGCCAATGAAGGACACGCTCGCTCGCAGTCGCTGGACGAAGGCACCGTGCAGTGCAATAGCGATGCGCTGGTCGAAGCCGTGCAAATACGCATGTTGCCACTGCAAGTTGAGCTGGATGCCGCAGCACAAGCCGATAACGACCGCCTGCGCAATGCAGTGGCTTGGCAATGCTTCGACCTCGACAGCATGGCGAATTTTATGATCGACCCCTTGCGCATGCCGGCAAAATTGTCCGACCCCCTGCAAGTGCTGGCCGGTAAACCTTATACAGCCTGCGACGTGCCGCTGGCGTTAGTGCGCATCACCACCAAAATCGAGTTTGTCGACCTGTGGTCCGTGCGCCGCCGTCCCACACCGCGCGGCTGCAGCGGCAGCTTTGCCTACCCGTTGGAAGAGCGCCGCCGCGCCGAAGGCGAGGCGATGTTCCTGCAGTTTCAGGCACAGCTTGCCACGATGACGTCAAGCAGTGGTGATGTGCGTGGGCTGGTGGCGAATAAAAAATTCGTGCAATTGCCCGCTGCTGGCATTTTGCCGATGCCCGGTGATTCGGCCGGTGACGTCGCCGCGATTGCCAGCTTCTTCGCTGGCTGCACCGTGCGCGGTCCGGCGTTTATTGAAGGTGCAAGGCTTGAGACGTTGTTGCGCGACTCATATAGCTACCCGCCGATAGACCCAAACAGTGGCGAACTAATCTGGCTTTACTGGGTGAGAGAAAACCGGCAGGCCATTGACTACAAAATTACGCCAACGCCACGAGCATGTCTGGTATTCACCAGCGGACATATGCCGTATCAGGCCGATGCAAGACTGGATGTGGCGAAATGGGATTATGCGAACACGCCGATTGATCGTTGATCGTTTTAGAGAATTAAGCTCACGAGAAGGAGATTGTTATGGCAAGCACACTTGAAAATGCATTAAGGCTGGTCAAGCCGGGGGAAATGGTTGTTTCCCTTACGGATATCCTCGACAAGCTAGGCGACAAGATTACTGCGGATGAAAGGAACCAACTTTTAATTGCGATGTTGAGCCCGAGAAGGGAAAAGGTGCAGCCGGGTGATCTTGTCACGTCAGATATGGTTAACCAGATGCTTGCCGATATAACGGATCTGCAGGTGAGGGTACTTTCAATTGAAAACAGTGATATTTCATCGTCGCAACAGGTGATCATTACTAGCCCCTTACCTGGAGAACAATTTCAGGTTGGTCAGGTGATTAATATTGTTGGTAAAAATTTCGATTTCTCAATTGGCGCTCAACAAGTTTTCTTTGATACAACCCCTCCAGTTGGTGGTTTTAAACTTGGTTCTAACGACAATTTACTTATAGTGGAAGTACCAATGATTTCAGGTGTGACTCAGACTGGAAAGCAAGTAACATTAAACGTCAGTAATCATCTAAACATTCCCGTTTCGAGGCAGCTTACTGTCAAATTGCCAGATGTTCCAGTAAGCGGGCCTGTCGATGTAGTAATTGGTGGCGTAAACCCTGACCCAATCGTCGCGGGCCAGACGGCTGAATTTGCATGTAGTTTGACATCTCGCGCTACGATGCCTGCGAACTTTTTAATTACAGCTACCCTATCAGGGAAAAGTTGGACTACTCAATTGCTTGCGAGCAACAAGACAGCACTCGCTCAACCTCTTAATCTGGTACCACGTGTGCCAGTCGACATATTGATAAGTTTAACTGTCCCTGGAAACGCAAATCTTGAGGCATTCGATCTCATCGTGAATGCTGTTTCTGGCAATGCACAAGGTGATTCCGGCTTACATAGTTATACCGTAGGTCAAGCTACAAATGAGGACGCCAGTATCAGTTTCGATAATCCTTCCGCGGCACCACCTGGTGCTTATTCGAATGGAAAAATTTCATTAGCTGCAACTTCGGTAGCCACAATTTCAATAGGCATTAAGAGTACCGATGGGCAATATGATTTATCGCTGCAACTTGTGCCTAAATCTGGTGAGACCGTTGTGGCCACAGGCTGGAAGATGGGGTGGGTGGATCCAACTCCAACCGATGCTCAGCACTCCGAGCTTTCGAGCACAGCTATTTCGCTGGGATCAAAACTCAGTAAATTCGCTGTAATGCCTCAAGTTGGTGCAAGTCTAACTGGACGCATACAACTAAAGGTAAAACGCCAAGGTGCAAGCCTAGCGAAGACAATCAATTTCGACTTAATACTACTTTAAGAGGAGAAGTGCCATGAAACGCATAATACAAAGTATTTCGGATTTAATTTTTTTGTTATTCAAACAATATAATGTCGTAAAATTTGCAGTAGCAATCTGTATATATTCCGTATGTGGCATGCAAGCTGCTTATGCACTGGCACCTAAAATGTGTATCCCACCGGCTATTGGTGTACCAGGACAACCAGGTGCGCCGGACTGGTGGACGGCCGGTCAAAATCCAAATACCAAGGCTTATACGCCTTTGGATCCCAGATGGCGTGGTGCAATGAGTCTCGACTATGGCTTTGGCACACAAAGTAGTGACAGTGAGGTGGAATTCAAGGCGCTATCAGATCAAGGTGGTGCATACCTGTTGATGTCGTGGTTTATCAAGACTGCGCCTGATTTAGTGGCTGACCAGACTTCATTATTTGTAGGGTTGGCACCGACTGGAATCAATCCATCCGGCACAATTATTAAGCTTGTATTACACCAAAGTAGCACCGGTATAGGGGATGCGTGGCAACCCATGCCAGTTTCAAATGGTGGAACCACATATTACAATGTAACAGTTTACACAGGTTCTGGTACACAAGCATGGACAACGATCGCAACACCTAGTTGGGTGACCGATACAACTCGTGTTTGGATGAATAACAGTTCTGGCGCAGGCAAAAATCGCTGGGTGGTACAAATGCGAGTGCCATTGGGGACGGCTGGAGTTAATGTCGGCAGCAATTTCAAGATGTGGCACTACGCACAGATTGATTACAATTATATTGTGAACCCTTTGGGCATTCCAATCCCTCCCGTTACAGCGGTGATACCCTATTCTTGGCCAAGGACTGATAACGCGACCAACCCGGTTACCAAGTATGTTTACTATGAAGATCAACAAATTTTTCCTCAGAAACCAACTTTCCCTGCACCAGATGTTTGGGGAGACTTTTCTCTACAGAACCCCAGTACGTCAAATTGGGCGTCAGCCGGTTGTGGCGGAATCAGTATTGCGACTAGCGATATCGGAATACAAAACGGGACTGGTCTTTCAAACATCAGTGTAAACAGCACAAATACTTTCTTTGCAAAACCTACCAATACGCAAACTGGTGCATCTGGAGCAGTACCTGCGAATACTCTTAGTGCGACGTTCAGGTTTGCGAACTGGGGGATACAGGTAGGAGATGTCACGAGTACTTCTTGGGATAGCCCTACCGCTCTAACTTCTGTTGTTGATACTACGGGTATTCCCGCATATTCGGGAATTCCAGGTCCAGGACAACCACCTCAAGGTAATATCAATGGACAATGGCAATTATCTGCTGCGGAAAAATGCCAGTTCACTGGAACCGCAGGTGTAACAGATGCAACTGGAACATTTATTCCCGGTAATCCTAGCTGCGCAACAACAAATCCTACACGCATGCTCCATCAGTGTATGCTCGTAGAGCTTAACGGACCTGAGCAAAACTTTCTTGTAAAGAGCGCATTTCGCAATATGAATTTTGTACATGCATCAACATTCAAACGTGAAGCTGAAGTAAGTGTTGTTGGACTGCCTGCACTGTCAAGTGGTAAACGGGATGTCTATTTGTTTGTTGAACGAAAAAATATGCCGAGTGTAATTACACCGCCGAAGGATATACCACAACCACAACCACCAGTTCTAACGGTAGGAGCTACAAAAATGGCAGTAATGGATCAGGCAATCTTGACCAATATGCCTACTTATATCGTGCACGGTTATTACGATACAGGCACAAAGATCACAGTCAATGGTGTTCAGCGACCGATCTTCTTGCCTCAAACATCATTTGGATATTGGGTGCAACATGATGGTGCATTATATGGTTGGGATGATAGTCTGGAAGGTGCACAACAGCTCAACAAAGATCATTACAAATTGAGTGTGGAAAACAATGGTACTGCAAAAATTGCTAACACTATTGTGGCAGCTGAAACACCAAAACAACCAAACCCACCATGCCAATGCGGTACTATTTGCGCAAAACAAGCCTCGAATGATACAGATGCAATTTCTGGATCACTCGTCCTGGTAGGTTCACTGGGTGTTGGTGGCTTTGCCTTCCTGCGCCGCAAACGCAAGCAGGATGCGAGTGTTGCAGATGAACGTACTGAAGATTGAGCCATGACATTCATGTCTGCATTAGTCGGCAATGTCCTCCTGTACTGGGGCATCGCAGTGGTGGTGGTTATCGGCGCAGCGGTATGGCAGGCAGGGAAACAGGGGCTTGATGCTTGGACGATGTACCTCGCTGGCCTGTTTGGCTTCGGTGTCGCATTGTTGCTGGGAGGTACTTATGTATATCTGACGGCAACGGTACACCTGCACGATGCTTCATTCGGGCGAGGAGTGGTTGGGGCTTTGCTGGGTGCGGGTTTGGGGGCATGGTTGGCACTCAGAATACGGAGTGCTCATTTCCTATCTTACGCTGATGCCGCTGCACCTGCGGTCGCTTTGGGCTATGCCGTTTATCGTATCGGTTGTTTGATCAACGGTTGTTGTTTTGGCACGCTAACAGACCTGCCGTGGGCGATAACTTTTGATATGAACAGTGAAGCCTTTGCTGCGCAGGTGGAGGCGGGGTTGATTTCAGCAGATGCATCGCGGACGCTGCCGGTGCATCCAACACAGCTCTATCACGCTTTGCTTGGCATCGTTTCTTTTCTTGTGTTGCTCAGAATGAAAGTGGATGTGCAGGGCAGGCGTTTTGCAGCAGCCTTGATGTTGTATGGTGCAGGGCGTTTTGTCATCCAGTTCTATCGGGGTGATTCGCATCCCATAATTGGCTCGCTTGATATTAATCATATTGCTGCGTTGTTGATGTTGGTGATGGGTGCTGCACTGTGGCGTTTTCGGGCTGTGTCTGTCACTGCATCCAAGCGAGGTTTATCTATATGAAGAATTACTCAATTAAAAATGTGGTCATACTGAGACTGTCCTTCGACAAGCTCTGGACGAACGGTTTTTTGATGGCTGAACATTGCACCCTCTCCCTAGCCCTCTCCCGCTTGCGGGAGAGGGTGTAATAAAGTCTCTGAGGGAGAAAGAGTAATAATGAAGTTGTAAACAAGAAGTGGAGTACGTTTTTCTTCCATTGGAAACGGAACAGTTATGAGCTACACCAACCTGACCGGAACAAGCATACGCTATGCTTCTGTACGCGGCGCGAATCTTGATGGCATCGCTGCGCGGCGCAATACGGAGCGGCTGCTTGCACAAATGCATGAAGCGGTGCCGGGTATGAGTGAGTCTGCAGTGTTGTGTGTGCGGGAGTTGTCGGTTCATGTGCGGAGCAGGGCGCGCTATATGCAGTCGGGTAGCAGTGTGATGGATGCGGAGATGGAACGTCTGGCGCGCAACGCTGCCCGCCCGGCACTTGGGCCTGTGCCAGCTAATGCTGAGGCTGTGGTGTTTGCCGACAAAGCTGAGTTGCTCAGTTGTCTGGCGCGCGACTATGTGCATCATCTTTTGCTGCAAGGTTGGTGGTGGCGGGTGTTGTTGCCGGGGCCAAGTCTTGCGGTGGCTGCAATGCAGATGTGGGTGGAGGAGGCGGCGCATGTGCCTGCGGCTTTGGCGCGGCTTGCTCGCACGCGGGATGCCGTGGCTTTTGTGCGCAAGTTGGGAGATGACGAAGCCAGTGCGGTGGCGCAGGCTATGGTGCATGCGCATGGCCTCGCATTGCTCGCAGAGGACGGTGCGGTTACACCGTTTCTCCAATCTCAGTCACAATTGATTTCTCCCTCGCTTTCAAATTCACATCACGTTGATGCGCTTACAGCTCTGCAGCAGCGGGAACGTGACATTCGTGACGCGTTGCCTGAAGCATGGGCACCGGGCTTGAGCATGCCGCAGCGGCGTTTGCTTGCGCTAGGTTTGTCGCTGGTGCGTATGCCTGGTTTGGTGCGAGGTAGTGCTTATGCGCAGGTGTTGCCGGTGTTGCTGAAACAGGCGCATTTTTCAATGTCACGTGCAGTTATTGAGGTGCGTGAGTTTGCTCTTGGAGAAAGTCTTCAAGACCCCTCTCTCTCCGCCTCTCTCCCGGCAGTTGTTCCCTCTCCCGCAGGCGGGAGCAGATCAGGGATAGGGTTGGCGAAACCTGGTGATACAAACAAATTTGACACGGGGCATGCGAAAAATTTGCTTACAGACGAAAAAATTTCGCTCCTGGAACTGCCGGTTGCAAAGCGTGATGACGTAGAGCCAATAAAAAATACATCGCCAGACAAATATGCTTCCGAGGTATCTGCATCTCTACTGGTTGGAAATACTCAGGTCGTTGAAACTGAATTTGGTGGCGTATTTTTTTTATGCAATGCCGCTTTGGCTTTGGATCTGTATGCAGATTTCACGCGGCCGCTCGATCATGGGCTAGAGCTTTCCTTCTGGGATTTTCTGGCACTGGCAGCGGTGGATCTGGGCGGGCCTGCGGTGCGGCGCGACCCCTTGTGGCCTTTGCTGGCGGAGCTTGCTGGACGCAAGCCCGGCAAGCGTTTGGGCGCAGATTTTGTGCCGCCGAACGAGTGGCGCATGCCGACGGATTGGCTGTTGCCGTTTGCCAGTGATGTTGGCGACTGGCAATGGGAAGCGGATATCACTCGTTTGCGCGTGCATCACTCCGCTGGCTTTGTGGTGTTTGATGTGCTGCGTAATGAGATGGCTGTAAAGGCGCAATTGCAGCTAGAGATGGCACCCTATGCGGTACCGGTACTCACGCAATTAGCTATTATTCAGTGCAAACAAATCACCGCCTTCGCACGTTGGCGCGGCTGGTTGATGCCCTATCTCGGTCGTCGTGTGGCGCGGGCCTTGGGTGAAGTGCACTGGCGCCGTGCCTGCCGCCAGTTGTTGAATCTGCCTGGCCGCATTGAATGCGATGCAGAAAGGCTCGCAGTGTATTTTTCACTGGAGCAGTTACCGATAGCGGTGCGCATTGCCGGGCTGGATCGTGACCCCGGCTGGATACCGGCGGCGGGGCGCGAGGTGCGTTTTTATTTTGGGTGCGATGATGCCTGATCCTGCTGACAATATGCCCCTGGCTTCTGCCCACTTTCGCCTGGTTTTTTATGCGGCGGTGGTGTCGCTGATGCGCCAGGCGGTGGAGGCCATCGGAAATTTCGATACGGTCGTGGAACGTTTTCCTTTCCTTGCCGGTTATATCAATGAGCTTGCGCAAGATGGTTTGCTTGGCATTGAGATAGATAACGCACCGGCCTTGTGGCGTGAAAAGGTGGAGGCCTACGAGGCTGCTCATGCGGAATTTTTGCCACTGCGCGCTCTGCGACAACGCGCCGTTTTGAGTTATGAAGACATGGTGACCCTGGCCGGTATCGGCATGGTGGAAGATGATTTACGTCTTGGCACAGTGTTTGAGGCGCTGCACGGCGTGGCGGGGGAATCGCGACCTACGGCCGGTTTGCTGGCTTCGTGGTTTGTTCCGAGTGAAGAAGTGTCGACCGGTCTGAGCCGTATGCGGCGGCTGGAGCGCCTGGGTTTGCTGATTGCGAGCAATCCCACCGCGCCCTTATCCGGCTGGGGTGTGCGGCTGGTGGAAGGCTTGTGGCCGGTGCTGCGCGATGATGCAGAGCGGGTGTTACCGGCGGGGTTTTATTATCGTGCGGCAATTGCTGCCGCGCGTATCAGCGAACTGGTGTTGCCGCTTGATTTGGCACATGAGGCGACCGGCCTTGCGGGCTTGCTGGCACAAGGCGAGCTTGATCTGTTGTTAGTGCGCGGCCCCACGCACAATGGACGCCGCACACTGGCGGCGGCAATCGCGCTGGAAGCAGGGCTGGGGGTGCTGGAAACACAAATGAAGCGGATGCAAAATGCCGATACTGCACGCGCTGTATGTCCTTTGGCTGCCGCCTTGGGTGCATTGCCCTTGCTTACGGTGGTGGCGCATCCCGGTGAGCAGATTGTGTTGCCGGAGGGCTGGTGGAAAAGTGTGCCAATGGTGGTTGTGATCGGGCGCGAAGGGGGCATCGATATTCCCGCAGGTCTGCGTATGGCAACGCTGGAGATGCCGATTCCTGACCCCGCTGCAAGGCGCATATTGTGGGACAGAGCACTGCCGGATGCGCCGGAGATGCTGCGTGAGCGTGTCGCCAGCGAAGCGCGGGTGGCGAGCGGTATTGTATTCGGCATTGCAACCCAGGCACGTGTGCAGTCGCGTGCGCTGGCACGCAGCGGGGTAGATATGGAAGATATTTATCTGTCAGCCAGGGGTTATGGGCGCGAGACGCTGGATGCCTTAACCACGCGCATGCCGCCGCTGGCACCCTTCCGGAAAAAAGATGGTGAGGATGACGCTGCGATTGAAAAATCATTTCTGGTCGTGGATCAGAAAACGGGTGAGGAGCTTGACCTGCTGGAACGCCGGTGCTTATTGCGAGACCGTCTAGGTTCTTTTGTGGGAGCGGCTTATGGTGGCAGTGTGTCGCCCGGCGTGCGCGCTTTGTTTACCGGGCCCAGCGGTACCGGCAAGACCTTGGCGGCAAGAATACTGGCATGGCGGCTGGGCAAGGATGTTTATGTGTGCAATCTTTCCGCCATCGTCAGCAAGTATATAGGCGACACCGAAAAGAATTGGGGCGAACTGCTCGATTGCGCCGTTGCCAACGATATTGTGTTGCTGGCCAATGAAGCCGATTCGATGTATGGCAAACGCATAGAGACAATCAACAATTCGGTCGACCGTCATGCCAACAATCAAACAAATTTTTTGTTGCAGCGCATGGATAACTACGAGGGCATTGTGGTGCTCACCACAAATCTGCCTGCAGCCATGGACCCGGCTTTCCGCCGCCGCATGGATGCAACCATCGATTTTCATCAACCGGCAGCACTCGACAGAAAACAGATTTTGCTTGCGCACTTGCCTGCACATCATGGCATATCGACGGCGTTTCTGGATGATGTGGCGATGCGCTGCTCTCTTACTGGCGGGCAGATACGCAATGTCGTGCTGCATGCGGCTTTGCTCGCGGGCGACATAACGATAGGCGAGCGAGAACTTTATCGCGCGGTGGAACGCGAGTATAGCCTGACAGGCGGCTTATGCCCGCTTAAGGAAATGGCGGTGGCGGTATGAGCGCCTCAGCAGCCGTTGCTGTTGCTCGAAGCAGTTCCGCCCCAGCGGTGGCGACACCTGTAACTACAACACAGACACAAAGCGTATCCAGTGCTGGCGCGATGCAAAACGTTGCCACGCCGGCAGTTTCGTTTGCTTCAGTCACGCGAACTGAGCCTTCGGCAGGAAGTATACCGGGTGCAAGTGTCGTCGATCAGAAGCCCAAGTCGCTGCTGGAACGCGGAGTATCTTGGTTGGGCGATGCCGCCAGCGGCGCGCTCGAATTTGGCGAACAAATTGGCTGGAGTTTGCTGAACCAGTATGCTCCAGAGTTGGTACCAATCATTAAGCAGGGCCCGCTGGAATGGATGAAGGAACAGGTGGGGACGGTGATTGAGTCGCTGTTTGACACCCTGATGACGCCAGTGCGCTCCATTACCGGGATTGGACACCGTCTGTCTAGGCACCTCGCGCCACTGCTGGCCTTGCTGCAAGATGCTGCGGCCAAGATCGCGAAAAACGATTGCAGTCCGTTACGCGAAGCTGCCGACAAGATTGAACAAATGGCAACCCGCCTGATTCAGCCGATCGTTGAATTTTTACAGCCGGTGGTTGCCAAGATCCAAACTTTCTTCAGCGACATCTGGGAGAAATTCGGTACACCGATCTGGGAGTGGATCAAAAAAGTAGCGGCCAAACAATGGGAGAAGGTTCAGGCACTCGCATCCTGGGTGTGGGACAAGACCGAGCCGATCCGTAAAATCCTGGCAAAGGCCTGGACCTGGATCAAGAACAAGCTAGGCATCGGAGAAGGACCAGAGGGACAAAATGGCATCCTGCAGTGGGTGCAGGGCAAACTCGGCGCAGCCTGGGACTGGGTCAAGGCCAAGCTTGAACCATACAAGAAGGAAATCACGACGATCGCTGCCGTGGTTGGAGGATTGGTATTGCTGTTTTCGCCAGTGGGACCATTTATCGTGATTGGTGGTCTGGTCTATGGAGTTATCCAGGCGGTACGATGGATCAAAGCCAATTGGGGAAAAGGTGTCGTCAAGGTGCGCGACTTCGTCCAGAAAACTCTAATTCCGGGGCTCCTCAAGGCCGCCAACTCAGTGGCAAGCAAGTTCACGTCGGTAGCGGCGGCGATCGCCGGAGCGCTGAACAGTTTTTCTGCGGGGATGGGGAGGTTAGTCGGTGCTGCTGCAGGCTCTGCACTTTCTTTTGTGGTTAAGGCTGCACAGTGGATTGCTGACCAGGTGGACAGCTTGGCTGTATGGGCACGTGAGAAACTCAGCGATCTCGTCAAATGGATGCGCAGTGCTTTCGACAAACTGCAGACTTTCGGCCAGCACATTATGGACTTTCTTGCAGCAGTGGGCCGCGTTGTCTCCGATGTTTATGCGATCCAGGGAAAGATACTGAAAAAGTTGTGGGATATGATTCCAGCCTGCATCCGCGACCCTGTGGTGGATTTTCTGATTCCGCTGATCATCCGGCAAATTGAACTGTTTCAGGAGCTTGTGCGCGACAACGAAGCCTGGCAGAAGACCAAAGCAGACGTCATGAACATCCTCCATCTGGTGTTCGAGACCCATGATCTGAAAGGTGCGGTCCGGGCTGTCTTCGACTTGGTGCTTCGTGTGTTCAATATTCCGGAAGATTTGCTTGTCACAATAAAGAAAAAGGCGGTCAGCGCCTGGGATATTGTATCCAAACAACCTCTCGCCTTCATCAAAAACTTGATTCGATCTATCGGCAATGGTTTCTCGCGCCTGTGGAAAAATCTTAAAAGCCATGTGATGTTTGGGCTTGAGGGATGGCTGCTGGGTCCGCTCGCCGAGCAAGGCATTCATGCACCATCGAGTTGGACTGATCCCAAGGCCGTGTTTGGCTTTGTGCTTGAGGTCATGGGCTTATCGGTTGACCATATTTTCGAATTGTTAAAGAAGCGTTTCGATCCAGACACCATTGAAAAGATTCGTAGTGTGTTCGGCAAGGTAACAGCCGCCTGGGATTGGATTACTAAGGCCATCGATACTTCAAAATCACCCGCTGAGAACACCAATGGCCTGATTGACCAGGCCAAGGGCTTTGCTGGTTCAGTTTTCACAGGGGTCGCCGAATGGATCGTCGGTAAGGTGGCAGTCGAAGTTGCCGCCTATGCAACTGCCGCTGCTGCATCGGCTGGTGTTTCAGCGGTGCTCGACGCCTTCCGGCGCATTTACAAGGCCTTGCTTACCGCCAAGCGGTGGATGCGGCAGATCCTCGACATGGTCAACCAGGCGCTCGACGACGTGTTGGCGGTCGCCAAGGGCGAAATAGAGGTAGTTGGCGAGAAATTTGAAAAACTGCTGCACCGAGGCATGCCGGTGGTGATAGGTTTTCTTGGCGATCAGGTCGGTCTGGGCGGGGTATCGGACAAGATCCGCGAGCTTGTAGAGGATCTGCGTACCAAGGTCGACGATGCCATCCTGTGGCTAATCGACAAGATCAAAGCAGGGTTACAGGCACTCGCTGCACTCGCCAAGGCTGGTGTACAGGCCTTGTTGAAGTGGTGGAAATCCGAAGAACCTATCCCCACAACCGATGGAACGAAGCACCGTATTTATTTGGACGGAGACGAGAATTCCGCAAGGGTTATGGTCGCAAGTTCACCGATGGATACTGCTGCGGCGGTTCAGGCGGTGAATTCAACGAGCGCGACCGCTGATGAAAAAAAAGAAGCGCTAGAATTGAAAAAAACTGTTGATGATGCAGTAGTGAAGCTGGTCGCACGAAATACATTCTTGAAGCAGGAGAAACTTAAGCCTGGAAATCGGGCGGAAACGACGGATGATCAGATTCAGAAACAACATACAATAATGCGCACAGCGATGAAGCAGTTTGCGATTTTATTGGGAAAAACTGTCTTCGGGGAATCAAAAGAATTAAGCGGTACCTATAAAGAGGCCGAGAAAGTGCTTGATGCAACCAAAGTGAGTTTTGAGTCAGCTAACGGAAAGGCGTTTCGAGCGAAAGCGGATCCTTTGAGTGCAAAACGGAAAGATGGGAGCCCACCGAGCGTAGCTCCAATGGGTTGGATATATATTCAGGAGCAGGGCCTGACCGAAAAATGGCCCAGCTACAAACAGATGCATCTGATCAACGAGAATTTTGAGGGACCTGGGAACACGTTTGAGAATCTGGTTCCTGGTTCACATCAAAACAATGCTGATCACCTGAATACGGCAGAAACTCAGATAAAGAAAATTGTCGGAAAGGAAAAATATTTACGTGGCGAGGAATCAAAAACATTTGGACAAATGTGGTACACAGCGAAGGTGGTGTATCAAAGTGATGATCCGAAATATCCGACAAAGCCGCAATATATTGGCAAAATAAAAAAGTCGGATTTTGCTGAGTCGATTGAACTTACTTGGGGGTTATACAAGCGAAAGGGCGGTAAATGGGAAAAACAATCTACAATCGGTAATTTCACAGTTGGTCCTATACCGTTGCCTGATCTCTGATTGGTTTGCTTAAAACATAGGGTATTGGTTGAATATAAATAAAATAACTCAACTTTAGACACTCAGCCGTCATCCTTGCGCCACTAAACCAGTGGCACAATTGAAGCTGAAACGACAAAAATTCCTCCTGCTTACTACTGACAGCTGCGCTACAGTAGAAATCTTGGG